>Ga0222662_1000141_pt1 | contig 66864 bp, 56 predicted proteins | sample AntAcemetagen600_FD_179821 | JGI IMG/M metagenome (GOLD analysis project Ga0222662, IMG submission 179821) | Saline water microbial communities from Ace Lake, Antarctica - #600 | ecosystem: Environmental > Aquatic > Non-marine Saline and Alkaline > Saline | place: Antarctica: Ace Lake... | reverse complement strand
CCTTCTTCACGGGGCCTGGCTTCGTTAATGGTCAGCGGTCGATCGTGGAAGTCTTTGCCATTCAGTGCGTCGATTGCCGCGCGTCCCCCAGCATCATCCATCTCGATAAAGGCGAAGCCGCGTGGGCGACCCGTCTCTCGATCAGTGACCAAGTGAACGCGTTGCACTTCACCATGCTGGCCGAAGTATTGGCGAAGATCATCTTCGCTTGCCGAGTAGGGGAGATTCCCCACATAGATGCTCATCATCGAAACGAGATCCGAGTTCCCGAAAGGACCGGAGCCAACCATGGACCTCGGGGCGGACCACGACCGGCGGGGCAGACTGTTCTCAGCCACCACCACATGGAACATCCTACCAATCACCTTCAGAATTCCAAATTGCCCCCTTGTGAACCCCCCTTCAAGAATGCCGATCGTGATGGATTCAAGCCCCTTCTCAGCCCAGCCAGCGACCAAAAACTCATCGAAAAACCCAAAAAACAGCGATGGAGGACCGAAAGCGAGCCTGCTACGCTCGGGCAATGATCACTTCATCTTTCCACCGTTCGTCGCTCCCGATCTGGCTCCTCATCATCACGGCCACCGTCTCCGTCGTGGCGGGAGGTCTCACCGCTGATGATCTGGTGGTTGACTCGCAGCTCGACCCGCGATGGCGAGATGCCACCACTCTTGAGTACACCCGATCGGTTGATGGCACGCCAACCAGATTTGTCATCGATGCATCATCCGGGCGCATCAAGCCTCAATCAGAATTGCCAGACGATCGCCTCTCGCCTCAGTTGGTCACGCGATCCTCCAACGGTGGCCCACCGGTTCAATTGGTTTTCAAGAATCGGACCGATGAAACCCTCAACTTGTTCTGGCTTGATGCCCGCGGCGTTAGCAGACCCTACGGAAAAATTCCGGCCGGGTCCGACCGCACCCAAGGAACATTTGCGGGGCATGCCTGGCTTCTAGGAAACCAATCGGGCGAGACCATCATCGGATTTAAAGCCACAAGTACCACCGCCCCAGCGATTGTGGACGACCAATCAATCGCGATCCATCGTTCGCTCTCAAAGAAAAAACCACGCAAGGCACGTCCACAAGGCCAAGCGCCTTGGCGAGGCAATCAGGTTTCCGCCTTGGTTCGTGATCATGATCTCTGGCTGCGCGATCCCGACGGAACGGAACGCCGACTGACATCGGACGGATCCGCCGAAGATCGCTGGACCGGAAACGTCCGGTTCGCACCATACAGACGTCACTTTGTGGCGACCCGAATTGAGAAACCTGAGGCCCATCCGGTCAATCTGATCCGCGTCGCCCCGGAAGATCAGGTTGAGCCTGAATTGGAAACGTTCCAGTACCTCAAGCCTGGCGATCGCATCGCTCATCCCCATCCCGTCGTATTCGAAGTCGCGACTGGACGTCGAATTGAACCCGACGAATCACTCTTTCCAACGCCTTGGTCGATCTCTCGAGTTCAGTGGCATCCCGAGGGCGATCGGGTTCGTTTTCTCTACAACCAACGAGGCCATCAGGCCCTCCGGCTCATCGAACTTGATGTGACGTCGGGCGAGACCCGCACTCTCATCGACGAGTTTTCTCCAACTTTCCTCGACTATGCCGGCAAACTCTTCCTTCACGTCATGGAGGAGGGTGATCGAGCCATCTGGATGTCCGAGCGGTCCGGGTGGAATCATCTTGAAATGGTCGACTTACAGACCGGCGATCGAACACCAATCACCTCGGGCCCTTGGGTGGTGCGAGCTGTTGACGATGTTGACGAGGCGACCGGCAAACTTCGTCTCCGAGTGATGGGCCTCGACCCGGAAGAGGACCCCTATCACGTTCACCACGCGATCGTCGACTTCGACACCGGCGATCTTGTGCGACTCACCGAGGGTGATGGCACGCACCAATTAAAATTCTCGCCCGAGGGCGACTACTACATCGACCGATGGAGTCGCGTTGATCTTCCGCCCGTCCACGAACTTCGCCGTACTTTCAATGGTTCATTGGTCGCCGAACTCGCGACCGCGAATCACGATGGATTGTTGGCAAGCGGCTGGACCGAGCCTGAGCGATTTACCGCGAAAGGACGAGACGGCAAAACCGACATATGGGGCGTGATCATTCGCCCGAAGAACTTCGATCCATCCCGATCCTATCCGGTCGTTGAACACATCTACGCGGGACCACACGATCACTTCGTCCCGAAGTCGTTCTCGCGTCGATGGCGAATGCGCGACGTCGCCGATCTTGGTTTCGTCGTGGTCCAGATCGACGGCATGGGCACCAACTGGAGGTCCAAAGCCTTTCATGACGTGGCCTGGAAAAACCTCGGAGACTCGGGATTCCCTGACCGCATCGCCTGGATGAAAGCCGCGGCCGCCGAACGCCCGTGGATGAACCTCGATCGGGTTGGAATCTACGGCGGAAGCGCCGGGGGCCAGAGTGCGCTCCGCGCGCTCCTTGCCTTCGGGGATTTCTACGATGTCGCCGTCGCCGACTGCGGCTGTCATGACAACCGAATGGACAAGATCTGGTGGAACGAACTTTGGATGGGTTGGCCAGTCGGAGAGCACTACGCCGAGCAGTCGAACGTGACCAATGCACACCGTCTCGAAGGCGATCTCATGCTGGTCCTCGGCGGGATGGATCGCAATGTCGATCCCGCCTCGACCCTCCAGGTCGTCGACGCACTGGTCAAGGCGGATAAGGATTTTGAATTCGTACTGATGCCTTCAGCAGGCCATGGTGCCGCCGAGAGCGTTTATGGCAATCGACGTCGCCTGGACTTTCTAAAACGCAAGTTGCTCGATGCTCATTGATCACGATCCACGAATCACTCGACTCAAGCTCGCACCATTCAGGCGCGTCATTCTCTACTCCTGAATCCCGCAGGCCGCCAATGGCGACGTGCTCGCATTTGCGGAGGGCGGGATCTCGACGACCTTGACCTCGCCTGCGAACTGGGAACCCGCCACGACGACACTACCCAGTGAAACAAACAGGCTCTTCATCGTCAACTCACCATAATTTTCGAGTGCGATCAGATTATGTTCGCCGGTCATGGACATTCGCCCCATGCGCCGAGCAACACACCTAGATCGGAAGAGTTCACAACGCCATCACCATTGAAATCAGCAGGACTTGGATTCGGACCCCAAAACCACAGGAAGATCCCGAGGTCGCTTGCATTCACCTCGTTGTCGCCGTCAAGATCGGCCACGCACGGAGGCGAGTCGGGTGTATCCACCACCACGCGGAGCTTCGGTGCGGAAGATCCGGCATTCGTGATGTCGATACCGAAAGTGGTTGATCCGTACACCATGACGGAAAAGCTTTCGGACTTGGCGAACAGCCCGTTGTTCAACGTCGAGTTCAGCGCGAACGCGAAGTCGTTTCCGTAATTCCAGTTGATATTCGACCGGTAGTGTCCTGAGTTGTAGAGCTGAAGTCCGACCTGAGTATTGAGGTCACTGGCATTTGACACAACTGAAAGAAATCCACTGCCGGTCATGTATCTCTCGGTTCGAGTACCGACAAGGTGAACGCTCACCGCTGTGACGTCATCAGGAAGCTCCGAGAGGTCGAACCGCCACATCGCCGCCCGCCGACTCCCGATGCACGACATGTAGACTTCCTGACAGGTTCGCGTGGTAAGAGTCGATGCGTTGAAGTTGCTGGCATAAGAGATTGAGCAACACCCGGTGGCAGACATGCTTGCCGACTGGACGGCCTCCAACTCGTAGATCTCCGTGCCTGCATGGACTCCTGAGGCCATTCCTAGAAAAAGGCAACTTGTAATGCTGGAAATTTTTCTCACTTTTGATTCTCCCGATGGTTGTTGACAGCGATTTTTGATGAGGGACATTCGACCGAGAGCGGAATACCGATGGGTCGCTTTAGGAATCTGAAGACACGCCGGTCCGTGACGCCAGAGATGCGTGGAACCAAACCCTCATGGGTATGGAGTTCACAGAATCCACATTGATGAAAGAGCGGTCGCCGCAAGGGACCGCAAAGGCCTGAGCCGTTCGGTCACTCTGGGGTGGAATGATCTAAGCCGCATCGGCACGTGATGTGCCTGACGAGATCATGACGGTTGCAATCACCACGGCAGTAATGCACTCCGTGCTTCGACGGCGATGGTTCGAGTCTGTGCTGTTGTTCAAATTTGAGGTCGTCAACAAATCCCAAATCGAACCCGTCCCCATCTGCCAACAGTTCCGCGACACCAATAAACAGGGCCGGCCGCAATGCCGGTTGGTGTTCGCGTCAGATGGATGATATAATTTGATTGTTCTTGTTTTCAGCAATAATAGAGGCGGACAGATACGGGATAGAAACAAACGAACGATTGCTTTATTTCTTCGAAGGCTCAAACGTAGACACATTTGTCTCGATTTGCAAGAAAACAACTGCACACGATCAAAAGTCACCTCATCGCATGAATGCCCACAGACCATTCAAAATCGGCACTAATGACTCAAAAACCGGGTTATTTTGGACCAACGAGAGATTGAAAGCCATTTCTAGCCTTCCTTGCTGGGACATTGTTCTCTCCCTGATGGATGGTCGATCTCGCACCGCAGCGGAAATCGGTGCAATCACCGGCCGAACTCCGGGGGCGCTTCATCTCCCCCTGGATCGCCTTCAGGAAGAGAAAATCATCGAGCACCGAATACGTCCCATCGAAGGTAAGGGACGACCCAGCCGCGAATACATCATCAATCCGAATGCGAGTGAGAAACCCTGCAGCACCGGCAAGACGTATGAAGAAGTCATCCAGAAGGCCACCTCCGCAGGCTTGCGTCTGATGATGCGAAATTCCGCCCGCCTGGCCGAGGAAAATATCCGACGCTTTGAAGAAGACATCGAACCTCGAACCAGCGCACGCTGGATTCAATTCAGCAACCTGCTTCCCCAGGACATCGAATGGGTTGAGGAGCAGCTCATGCACATCATGGACCGACTCGCCCAGCGCAGGACCAATACAAAGGGTCAACGCTATCGAGTAGCGCTCATGATGGTTCCGGATGAATTCGACGAGTGAGCCTGGTCTTCGCAGCGCCGTCGATATGATCGGGTTCACCATGACCAACATGCTCTGCACGACGTTCTTCACCATTCTGCTTGCCAGCTCAACGACCGCTGCCCAGGAGCAGGATGTCTTCAAAAGCGGAACCGAGGGCTATCACACCTTTCGGATTCCCGCCCTCATCGCCACTGAGGATCAAACCCTGCTGGCCTTCGCCGAAGGTCGACGCAACAGCCGTGGAGACTCCGGCGACATTGACCTGGTCATGCGACGCAGCACCGATGGCGGCACGACCTGGGGCGATCTCGAAGTAGTCTGGAATGACGGCCTGAACACCTGCGGCAACCCCTGCCCGGTTTTTGATCGCGAGACCGGCGCCGTGCATCTACTCGCGACCCGAAACCTCGGCGACGACCACGAGTCCGAGATCATCGCGGGCACTTCAAAGGGATCGCGAACGGTCTGGGTGCTCACCAGCGAAGACCATGGGGCGACCTGGGATGCGCCGCGTGAGATCACGGAGACTACGAAGGACCCGAATTGGACGTGGTACGCGACGGGACCCGGGAACGGCATTCAGCTGCGATCCGGCCAGAACACGGGCCGACTGATTATTCCGTGCGACCACATCGAGGCGACCACGAAGCACTATTACTCGCACGTCATCGCGAGCGACGACCATGGCCTTACCTGGAGGCTCCTCGGCTCGACGCCATCGCATCAGCTCAACGAGTGCGCGATCGCGGAATTAGACGACGGATCGCTACTTCTGAACATGCGGAACTACGACCGCTCGAAGCGGGCTCGCGCCCTCTCGCGATCCACCGACGACGGCGAGACCTGGGGAACGGTGCGCCGTGATCCCGCCTTGCCGGAGCCAATCTGCCAGGCCTCGATGGTCGCGATCGATGAAGGTCGCACGCTGGTGTTCACCAATCCGGCGAGTGAAACCGGTCGGGTGGGAATGACCGCGCGGCGCAGTCGTGACCACGGACGCACGTGGTCGAAGGGCACCGTCTTACACCAAGGTCCGAGCGCCTATTCCTCGCTCGCGCCCCTCGGCGGTCCGAACGGCGACCACGGCGTCGCATGCCTCTATGAAGCCGGAGAGGACCACCCCTACGAAACGATCCGATTCCAACGTCTCGACCGCGGGGATCTTGGGCTCGATCGGGATCACGGAGGCGTGTCCCACGGCTGGACCGAACTGCTCAATCCCGGCTCGTTCGATGGCTGGCACATCCTTCCGGGAGGTGCCTGGACTTGGAACGAGGACGTGTTGGAAGGTCGGATCGCGAAGGATGATCCACGGCACGGCTTGTTGGTAACGGATTGCGAGTACGAGGACTTCGAGGCCGTCGTCTCCTTCCGGATCAGCAAAGGCGACTCCGGCTTCTATTTTCGCGTGGAAGAACTCGGCGACGCGGTCGGTGTTCGCGGCTTCCAGGCCGAGATCGATCCGACGCCCGAAGTCGGCGGCCTTTACGAAACCCGCGGCCGCGGTTGGGTGGTGAAGCCGGCCCCCGCGGTCATCGAATCAATCCGACGACGGGCAGGCCCATGGCTCGAGATGCGGGTCCACGCGATCGGCGGTGCTGTCGACGTCTTCATCGACGGGGTGCGAACCGCAGGCCTTCGCGATGATCCCGGCCGACGACGTGGCCGCCTCGCCCTCCAATTGCACGCGAACCAAGACGTGGAAGTCGATTTTCGCGCCCTCCGAATTCGCGAGATCGAGCCCATACCGCACGAAGTCCCCTCGATCGACGGCCCCTGACGATCACGTCGGTGAAAACTCCGCCGTTGCGATGAATCTCGCGGAAGAGTTCCAACGAACGCATGATCTGTTCCGGGTTCGCCGTCGATCCCGAGGGATCCGCTCTCTGGATCACATCGCCCTAACCATCATGTAGGAGACCAAGATGTCCGATAACGGAACCCATACCTGGCCGGAGCTCGCCATCGGCCTGTTCGAGCAGCTCACGGGCAAGAACGCCGAGATCATTTACACGTTCGAAGATATGAGCATCCATATTCCGAGCGGCACGGGAGACTCTGCCAAACTTGCCCCCTGGAAGTTAAACGGCACGATGCGAATCCGGACCAAGACGCACGCAGGTCAATGATTCCTTCCCTGCACATCGAGGCCGATGTCACGGCATCAGTCGGCGACCACGAAGTCCGTATCCACGGCGAACGCAACCAGTTCGCCGTGGATTCGTCCTCGTGGGCCCCACTGCTTCGGCTTCGAAAGGTCCTGCCGAGCCTCGCCGCTCGGCTTCCCGCCCCGCCCCAAACGGTGGCCGGGTCGGTGAAAATCCGCGTCCGAGGATCGACTGTGATCACCCTGCATATTGAAGACGGGCGAACCCGACGCCGCCTTCATCCGCTGGGAATCACCCGATCGCTGTTCGGCTGAAGCCAAGCCACCGCGAGCGACCTGGTCCCGTGGATGGCATCGCCCCTCAAGTTCAACGCCCATCGGCGGGGGCATCGCGCCAAGTCGGGGTCTTTGGGGCGATCTCGACACCCTCCCGCGCCGCTCGAGCCACCGATCGTCGACCGTCCCGCTTGTCGAGCGAGAGTACGTCGAACAACCGTCCATCCTCGTCCATCGCCTGGAACTCCAGGATCCCGTCGTGAATTCCGCAATAGACGAAGTGGTGACGGCGTGCCTTGCGGTGCCCGAACGTCGTGTTCGCGGGATCGAAGTCCTCGAGGTGGCCTCCCCCGCCCGCGGTCGTGACGTAGATCACGCCACCCTCGTCCCAAGGCACCACGTCCTCGCCGACCATCGGAAACGTCCGTTCGTAGTCGTGGACGTGACCGCTGAAACAGATGTCGACCCCGTGCTTCTCCAGCAGTGAGGTGATGTTCCGGGCGTTGGGATCACCGCGCTTCGAAGACGTCTGGTACGTGTCACCGTAGTCGTTGGAGTCACTGGTCCACGGCGGCTGGTGCAGCACCGCGAACTTCCATTCCGCGTCGCTCGCCTCGAGCGCGGACTCGAGCCACTCGAGCTGCGCGGACCGGTCCGCCAACGATCGGTTGCCGTCGATCATGAAGAAGTCGGCGTCGCCATAGCTGAACGAATACCAACGCTCCGGATCCGGCAGACTCATGTAGTCGTAGTAGAGTTTCGCGTCCTGTTCATGGTTTCCCAACACGGGCATGATCGCGACACGCTCGATGAGCGGACGCATGTTCGGAAAGAAGTGGTTGGTCCAGTGGCCCTTGTCGCCGCCGGTGGTCACCAAGTCGCCGGCGTGCACGAGCAGGCTCGGCCGGGTCTCGAACGCGAGGTCGGCGATCCGCTTCACGACCGCGGGCTGCGACTGGGTGTCACCGATCGCGACGAAGGTGAACGGGTCCCCGCGGTCGGCGGCGGTGCGGAAAGTCTTCACGCCGCCGGAAAGCAACGACTTACCCGCATCCGCGACCACCTCGTAGAAGTACTTAGTGTTCGCGTCGAGACCCTCGATGCGGAACTCGTGGATCCGAGCGGCCTGCTCGTTCCGCCAAGTCCGCTGAAAATTACCCGACTCGTCCCGGACCCGAACCTCCATTGCGGACGGCGCGATGGTCTCGGCCACCACGCTCATCGCATCGGTCGTCGGCCAGACGAGGAACGGCTCCACCATCCACGCGAGGGTGGTGTCGATTTCCGGAGGAAGCGCGGCAAGATCCGCGTGACGGGCGAACCGGCGTCGTACTTCGGCCGCAGAGATTGCCTGGGGCAGGATCGCAACCTCGAACAGACGACCGTCAAGGCCCTGGTCTTCGTTGCGGTCGAGGTAGCCGCCGATCACCAACGGCTCGTCACCTCGAAAACGGATGGGTCCGGACTGGTCGCGACTTTCGGCGACCGGCTCACCATCAACGTAGAGCCGCATCGTCATGCCGTCATAGGTACCAACGAGATGGTGCCACTTGCCGATCTCATAGGGCTTCGACGATTCCAAATAGGTGAGCTTCCCATCAACGTCGTCGACGCCGGTGCTCGCGATGCCGAAGTACGGCTTCTCGTAGCCGTATCCGAGGATCATGCCGGTCTCGGCGTCGGCGTTGTCCTGGATCGCGCCGACGACGCCGCCCCATTGAGTGGGCGTATCGATCGACACCCAAGCTTCGAGCGTGACCGCATCGGTTGCCAGTCCACCGGCGATCTCGTCAACCCGCGGGGCGATGACAAACGGTGTGCCACGACCGGACAGGGCGAGACCGGACGCGACCGCCGCTCTGGGTATCGGCCGGGTCTCGCTCACCGCGAGGGTTCCGGACGCCGCTTCGAGTTCGGTTCCGGAGGTGGTCCATCGCTGGGCCGCGACCTGGGCGTGCGCTCTGGCGGGCAGGATGGAAAAGACGACTCCGAGCAGGGGAAGAGCGATGAACCGGATGCAATCAGTCATGGGAACCTCCTTCCACGACATTACCACCACCGCGAGGACTTCACTTCGAACCGGACCCGGTTTCGACCTTTTCCGGCGGGGGAGACGCTTGGGCCTGCTCGAGCCGCCTCAGTTCATCCATCAGGATTCCAATCGCCGCGTCGCACGCCTGTGCCGCCTTCGGGCCGCCTTCATTCGTGATCGCCGCCATCACCCAGTCCCGGGCGGGCGACATCCAGACCACCGCGAACCAGAGCGTGTTCGTTCCGTTGTGCGTGAGAATCGGTCCCGGCGCCCAACCGCGTCGAAGTACCATCCAACCCGATGCGTAGTCGCCGCCCGCGGGTGGACGCTGAAGCGCCTGCAGGCGTTCCGCGTCGAACGGGCCGGGCTCGCCCCGCGCCGCATCGAGATGCGCCGCAAGGAACTTCGACCAGTCGGTCATCGTCGCGTGAATGGTCCCCGCGGCCGAAATCGCCGGCGGGTTGTCCGCAAATCGAGATGGAGGAAGCGGAACACCGTTGCGATGCCCCCGCGGTTGATCGATCGACTCCGTCGTGCCCGGTGCCCCGAAGTCCGCGCCCGACATCTCCAGCGGATCGAAGAGAAGCTCGCGACACAGGGATTCCCAATCGCGTCCTGTTCGTCGCTCGGCCATTGCCGCCGCGATCGCGTATCCGAAGTTCGAATACCGCATCTTCGACCCGTCGGACTCGACCGGAGGTTCGGCGAGCACGAGGCGCACCAGTTCGAGGCGTTGGACGGAAAGAGGCGTCCCATCCGCCATCGTCCGCATCGCGATCAGATGCTCCATACGATCCTCGCGCTGGCCGGAACGGTGTTGCACGAGCCGTCGAAGCGGCACGTCGTGCCACGCGGGCAGGACTTCGCTCAGGTCACCAAACACCTCGCCGATGGTCGTGTCCCAGCCAAGGTCGCCGCGGACGACCAGTTGATCGAGCACCGTGGCCGACATCGCCTTGCCGCAGGAACCAAGATGCCACCGATCGTCGATCGTGACCAACACCTCTTCCCCCCGGGCCCGCACCCCCACTGCCTCGATGGCGATGATCTCGCCCCCCTTCATTGCGAAACCCGCCAGCGCCGGCAGATCGAAGCGCCCGCGGATTTCATCGAGGCGGACCGCGACCGGCGACGGTGCCGCGGCCGGTGCCGCAGGGGGAGTCAACATCGAAGCCGCGACCACCAAACCCGAGAGTATCGTTCCAATCATCTAGGCTTCTCTCCGTCACTGCCGCAGCCGTCGAGCACCGCGAATCGTCAAGCATCGACCTTGGGGCCCCGCGACTCACACGAACCGCAATCCACCGTCGAAGAATCTAGCAATTCCGCGCCGCAGTCGAAACGCCGGCGTTTGATCAGTCGCCCGGAGCGAACCATCGACGACTCGCCACTTCCATTCGTTCGCCGTTTCAACTTGGCTTGAGGCAGCCAAGATCGCCGATGTGGCGAGCAACAGCATGCAAGGCAAGAGCGACAGGAGCAACACGGAAGGTATACGCGTGATGGTGATCTCCATTCTGCTTCCCAGCACCATAACCGCGACGCGCCTTGTAACCCCTTCGCTCAATTGACGAGGGCGGCCGGAACGCGGTTTACGATTGTCTCAGGCCTTTCGGCAGAGCCATCGCCGAAATCCAAGCATCACGATGAGATGAAGCCGAGCCTGACTACAAAAGTAGATTGGCCACGGGAGACTCGGGCCGTATTCCTGCAGCACGGCCAGCAAGATTCCGCGTTCTCTGATCGCCCGGAACTCGAGTCGGCCTCCCTTTGCGGCATCCTTGCGTACCAAGAGTCCACCCTCGATCTGCAGAACCTCCACATCATCATCACACGCGTCCGATCGCCGTGAGAGTTCGAGCATCCTCAGTTTCCCGAGTAGATAGACCTGGACGCGTTGCACGACCCCCTCTTCTGTCACGTCGGTCGTGATTCGAAGTAACGGCTTAAACACGCGGCCTAACCATTTCCAGTATTCACGGGCAGTCTCGGCCGGCGTCAAGTTCGTTGGCAACGGCATCCGCTGGATCGACCGCACCAAGCTTCGCTCCTGAATCACCTTGCGATCCCGCCGCCGAGTGCTGCGTCGAGGGTCCTCGTCGGCGCCCCCTTCCACGATCGCGCCCCGAACCGACTCATCAAAACCGACGAACGAATCACGACCCAGATGATCTAAGAGCGCATTTGGCCTCGCAATCGTCGGCGTCTTCAAACTGGCAATCAGCGGGATCACCAGACTGCCAGGCTCACCACTGAAGAGCATGATCCACAAGGTCGAGACTCTCGGTGACGAGATCGGTACTGGCACGGTGAAGGGGTCGCGGCCAATCGCGATGCCCGCACGATGGATCATCTTTCCGTAGGTCATCTCCTCAGCGATACCGAGATCGAATTCCCCTTTCCATTTTTCCGGTGCCTCAAGTACGGCTTCGAACGCCCGTTCGATGTCTTCGATTGCGACCGGTTGCGTCGGCGTGGAAGTCCAACGGGGGAGAACCATGATCGGAAGACGACGAATCAGACGGATGAGCATCCGAAATGACGAGCCACCTCTTCCGATCACCAGACCGGCACGCAGTTCGGTCAACTGTGCGTGACCACCTCCCAGAACGGCCCCGACTTCTTGCCGCGAAACCAGATGGCGAGAAAGGATCGAAGGATCTTGATCCGCACCAAGTCCGCCGAGAAAAATCACGTGCCGAGTGCCAGCGGTATCCATCGCCCGCCGCATGTTGTCCGCCAGGAGCAGATCTAGATCGTCGAACCGAGCCTGGGTGAGCCTCGATTGAGGCGACATCGAATGGACGAGGTAGATCACGGCATCGGTGCCACGAATCGCGTGGGCGATCGATTCGGGATCAAAGAGATCACAGCGGCGCCACTCGACGCCGTCATCATCAAGTTCGCCGTTCGCGGAGTTCGATGGCCGCCGGGTGAGCGCGATCAGATCGAATCGCGCGGCCAGCTTCTTGAGCAGAGCACGGCCAACGAATCCGCTGGCGCCAGCGATCGCGACCCGGAGCCGCGGTTTTTGGGGATCTGGCAAGAAATCTCCATGTGGGCCCTCGTTCGGGGCCAAGATCCGAGGCGCCGCCACCTTGGCGGCCTCGAATCACCATAGCGAAGTAATTCGTTCAGAGATCCGACGAGATTCAAACCCAGGATGCATCCGGCGGTCACGAGAAAAAGCGAAGAGTGGGCGGAGCCGTTCCCGCAGCGATTAGAAAAACCACACGACGAGCACATCGCGAGGAAAAGCGAGGAGACCGCGGCGCCGTCCCCGCAGCGATCAGAAAAACCACACGACGAGCACATCGCGAGGAAAAGCGAGGAGACGGCGGTGCCGTCCCCGCAGCGGTCAGAAAAACCACACGACGAGACGTCGCGAGGAAAAGCGAGGAGACGGCGGTGCCGTCCCCGCAGCGGTCAGAAAAACCACACGACGAGCACGTCGCGAGGAAAAGCGAGGAGACGGCGGTGCCGTCCCCGCAGCGGTCAGAAAAACCACACGACGAGCACGTCGCGAGGAAAAGCGAGGAGACGGCGGAGCCGTCCCCGCAGCGCTCAAAAAAGAACAGAGCCGTCCTTTCGGACGGCTCTGAAAATCGGGCTGACAGGATTTGAACCTGCGACTTCCACACCCCCAGTGTGGCGCGCTACCAAGCTGCGCTACAGCCCGCAATCGAGTTGTCTGCCGAATTTGTGCCGAGCTGCACTCATTCGACCATATAAGCGGACAGGGTGGGATTCGAACCCACGGTACAGATAAATCCGTACACGGCATTTCCAATGCCGCTCCTTCAGCCGCTCGGACACCTGTCCGGAACGCAGTAGTGTATCGGCATGACCGCAACCGACAAGCCCGAGAATCCATCTTCTAACCCTGACGGCACGCCTCGCGGAGAAGATCCCGCAAGGAGTGCCCATGAAGACTCCCTCGGCGTCCGATACAAGGACACGAATTCTCCAAAACCTCGGAAGGGGACGGGCCAAAAAGTGAGAAAGCCCCATACCGGCCCGATCCTGCCGCCGGGCCTCATCATCGTCGACAAGCCGACCGGTATGACTTCCATGACGGTGGTTGCCATCGTCCGTCGAAAGGCGGGGCTCAAGGCTGGGCACGCGGGAACCCTCGATCCCCTAGCAACGGGTGTCTTGGTGGTGGGAATCGGCGCTGCGACGAAGTCCCTTGAACGGTTCATGAAGACTCGCAAGGCCTACCGCACCGAGATCGATCTTTCTGCCTTTACGGCGACTGACGATCGGGAAGGTGACCTCGAGCCCGTTGAGGTCGCGTCCCCTCCCACGGCTGCAGAAATTACCACGGCCTTGGATGAACGATTCACCGGTGTCTTTCTTCAACTGCCACCGAATTTCAGCGCCAAGAAAATCGACGGCCGACGGGCCTATGCCACTGCGAGGCGTGGTGAGACGCCCCGCCTTGAACCGCGTCCAGTCGAAGTCCACGAACTCGCATTGATCGGATATGACTGGCCAATCGCAACCGTCGACGTCATTTGCGAGAAAGGGTTCTACGTCCGGAGTCTCGCTCGAGATCTCGGACGGGCCCTCGGTACTGGCGGCCATTGTGCCTCAATCCGACGAACTGGCGTCGGCCCCTTCACGATCGACGAGGCGATTGACCCGGATGAGCTCGAAGACCCGCTCCCGGTCAAAGCCGTGCTGCCGCTGGCTGAGGCACTCGGACGGCTCGAGCCATGAACGGAGGGAATGCTCAGGCCGGATCGGAAACGTCAACGCTGCCAGAGGAGCCCGGTTTTTCTTCCGCGGAAGAATTCTTTGGTTCCTGTTGTCGATCGGCAAAGTGAACGTGAATTAAGAGCAAGGTCATGCCCAGCAGTAGAAGGACGTCGGCAACGTTGAAGACCCACGGAAAGACTTCCGTCGTACCCCCGGGCCATGCGAGGCCGAGTGGTAACTCCCACCGAGGCATCATGTGTAAAAAGTCCCGGACCGCTCCGATCACGACTCGGTCGTAGAGATTCCCCAGCCCTCCCGCAAGAATCAGTCCGATCGCGACGTGGGCCAAGTGTGATCGCGCATGCGTCCACCAACCGAAGACCGCCACGGCGACCCCCACCGCGATCAACGTGAATCCAACGAAAACGGCCCGCCGTCCCTGTCCAATTCCAAAGACAGCGCCGCGGTTCAGGACGAGATGGAAGTCAAGGAGGTCGTTCGGCAGCACCCGTTGGCCTTCGTGCCAGGGAATGGTGAAGGCTCCGGCGACAATCTCGTCGTACTCGAGTTGCACTGGCTCGCCAGCCACCACCGCAAACGACCAGGATTTACTCGCGAGGTCGAGCCAGAGCCCGGTGACCAGAACGAGCAATAATGTCGTCCAAGCAAGAACTGATCGCCTTGCCGGCTTTAGGAGCTGGTCATTGCTTTCAAGAATGGTCAAAGCTCACTCGTTGTCATCATTGGCATTCTTTGGTCAACCGTGGACCATCCGCGGTGACTCCACAAGGTTGGCCTGCGCTTGATTCGTTTCTTCTTCGGAGACAGCGCCGCAGCTCAACATCGACGTCGTTGAGCGACCCTCGGCACGCGATCAATCGGTAGGGCGATTTCGCTCGGCGACTCGAGCCGCTTCGATGGTGTACTTGGCCCAAGGTTTCGCTTGCAAGCGGGGCTTGGGGATCGGCTTCCCGGTCGATTGGCAGACGCCGTAGATCCGAGCCCCGATCCGTTCCAGAGCTGAATCGATTTCGACAATCAACTCTCGCTCCGTTGCAGCCATCCCAAGCGTGAAGTCCTGCTCGAAGACATCAGTGCCGACGTCCGCCATGTGAATGGGCATATTCGAGAGGTTACCGCCCGAGGATCGGAGTGCTTCCGTTTCGAGACCCGAAACCATCGCGACGATGTGCCTTCGCTTCTCAAGAAGAAGTGATTTGTACGCGGTCAGTTCTCGCTTCGTGAGATGCGTCTTGATCTTCGAAACATCGATCTCGTTGGCCACTTTGACGATCTCGGGCACCGCCTTCGAGCGGGTCTTCTTCTTGACCCCGGTTCCCTTCGTCGAGATCGCTCGAACCCGACGACCGTTGATGAACACGTACCCGTCGGAATCCGTTTCGGAACTGGCCGCGGCCGCCGCGACGGAGCGAGGGTTGGCAAAGTCGATTCTTCGTCGAGGCGTCTTCTTCCCGGTCGATTCCGTCTTCTTGGCCGTCTTTCGCGAGGAAACAACGGTCGGGGCGACCCGGCGATCCGTCTTTTTCTTCTTGGCAGCCGAAGTGGTACTCGCCCCGGGGGTCGGCTTCTTGACGCCTGACTTCACCGGGACCTTCTTGACCGAGACTTTCTTGACTGGAGCCGTTTTGACTGGAGCCTTCTTGGCTGGAGCCTTCTTGGCCGGAGCCTTCTTGGCCGGAGCCTTCTTGGCCGGAGCCTTCTTGACCGGAGCCTTCTTGGCCGGGGCCTTCTTGGCCGGGGCCTTCTTGGCCGGGGCCTTCTTGGCTGGAGCCTTCTTGGCTGGAGCCTTCTTGGCCGGAGCCTTCTTGGCTGGAGCCTTCTTGGCTGGAGCCTTCTTGGCTGGAGCCTTCTTGGCTGGAGCCTTCTTGGCCGGAGCCTTCTTGGCCGGAGCCTTCTTAACGGGCTTCGACTTACTCGATGGAGTTTTTTTCGTAGCCACGTTCGCAGCATCCAGGCGAGAGGTCGAAGGGCGGAAACCGGTTTGGCTCATCCGAGATCACCCGATTCGGGTCGCGGGAGCGTAGCGAAAAGACCCGTCTGCTGCAACCGTACGGGAGAGCCGTTTCGTCAGAATGATGGAAAACCGCCGCTTACTTCCGCGATCTTGCGAGGATCTTCGGGGATCGTCATGCCTCAGCGGGTGTCGGCATCTCCATAGAAACTACTGGGCCGATCGATCGGAACTTTTCGAACCGCTGCCGCACCAGGGTCTCGGGCTGTAAACGCGAGAGTTCCGCGAGCTGATCGAGAATCCAATTCTGGAGCTGCGATGATGCCGCCTCCGGGTTCCGATGGGCCCCACCTCGTGGCTCTGGAATGATGGCATCAACCAAGCCGTGCTTCAGATTGTCTTTCGCGGTGAGGTTCAAAGCGCGAGCCGCCACCGTGTTGGTTTCCTCGTTGGCTTCCTTCCAGAGAATCGCCGCGCACCCTTCGGGGCTGATCACTGAATACCAAGCATGCTCGAGCATGGCGACTCGATCGCCGACGCCGATTCCCAGCGCACCACCCGAGCCTCCCTCGCCGATCACCACACAGACCACGGGGGTCCGAAGGCGACTCATTTCAAGCAGATTGCGAGCGATGGCTTCGGCTTGGCCGCGTTGCTCACTTCCGACCCCGGGATACGCCCCCGGCGTATCAATCAGCGTGACAATCGGCAGCCGGTATTTTTCGGCCAGTTTCATCTTCAACAGCGCTTTTCGGTACCCCTCGGGGTGAGCGCATCCGAAATGGCATTTGATCTTCTCAGCCGTGTCATGGCCTTTTCGGTGCCCGACCAGCATGACTTTTCGAGATCCGATTCGCCCGAATCCACAGGTGATGGCGGGATCGTCTCCGAAATGCCGGTCGCCATGAAGTTCGCAGAAGTCACGGCACATCATGCGGATGTAGTCATCGGAATGAGGCCGAAGAGGGTGGCGAGCCACTCGAACGGTCTGCCAGGGCGAGAGATCTCCGTAAATCTTGCGTAAGAGCTCGTCTCGAGTCTTCCGGAGGCTCTGAGTCTCGGCTTCGAATCGAGCGGAATCCTCCTTCGACTCCAGCGCGTCGATCTGCCGATCGATCTCCTGCGCGGCGGATTCAAAGTCGAGCTCGTAATTGGGGCTGTAACCTGCGGCTGGCATGGTGGACAAGTATAGATCGTTGACGCCCCGAGACAATGCTCAACCTGCGACACTGCGAATCATGACCCACCCGGACATCAATCCGACCCCCAAATTTGCCGTCCTTGGGCTCGGCAACATGGGGGCTGCCGTTCTTCAGGGCGGATTGGACCACGGAATTCTGGCTCCAAAATCGGTCCTCATCTGCGATCCCGACCACACCAGGCTGTCTCCCTTTGCTGAGCGAGGATGTCGAATCGGAACAATCGAGGAAGCGGCCTCGATCCCCCGCGTCCTTCTGGCCATCAAGCCCCAGATCTTCCCTGACCTGGCTTTGGCGTTCTCGAGTCAACCTCGCGATCGGACCGTGATCAGCGTGATGGCGGGAATTCAGGGACACCGGATCGCGACCGCCATGGGCGTGGGAACGTCGGTGATCCGGGCCATGCCCAATACGCCGGCATCAATCGGGCACGGCGTCACCGCCATCGCCGTCTCCCCGGATACTTCCGACGCTGAGCAGGCCTTCGCCCGCGAGCTCTTTGCCGCGGTCGGCTCGGTGGTCGAGGTCGAAGAGAAACTCATGTTCGCGGTCACCGCGACCAGCGGTTCCGGTCCCGCGTGGGTCTACCGATTAGTCGAGGCGTGGATCAAGGGCGCAGAGGAACAAGGCCTTCCACCGGAAACGGCCAAGTCACTGGTCCACGGGACACTCCTCGGCGCCGCCCAGCTCCTCGCTCATTCCGATCGATCTGCCAGTGAACTTCGAGCCGCCGTCACCAGCAAGGGCGGCACCACCGCCGCCGGGCAGGCCGCGATGGATGATCATGGATTCGACCACGCGGTTCAAGAGGCCATTGCCGCCGCCACCCAGCGTGGCCGTGAACTCGACGGCCCCGCCTGACGCCGCCAGCGACCTCCGGAATCAGAAGTCGCGACGGCGGAATCGCCAAACCGCGAAACCGAGCACCAACGCCTCGAATCCGAGACTCGTTCCGAGAATCCAGAACGGCCCGTGGGAGGCGTCGAGTTCCGCATCGAACCGCTCCTGGAACTCACCGCGGCCGACCATCTCCCCGAACTGCCGGACAGTGTCGTCCGCGGGGGCCGCCGGACGCATGAGACCGGCGTAATCCTCGAGAAGTCGCGCCAAGAGGTCGATGGTCTCGCTCGTCTTCGGAAGGCAGGTATTGGCGATGTGGAACCACCCGTTAATCGACTGGCTCAGGTCCAGCGTCTCGATTTCCTCTGCCAGTTCGAACGTGATGGTGTCGAGCCGCTCCCGCTTGTTCACCAGTTCGAGTTCTAATTCCGGCAGTTGATCGGCAGCCTCCGCATCTCCACCGTCCGCCGCGAGTCGCAGGTCGACCAGCCGTGCAGAGGTGTCCATGACCCTGCCCTCCTGTTTTTCGACCCGGACTATTTTTCGCTCGGAGGAGATCTCGTTGGTGATTCGCCAGGCAAGCGTGATGCCGTCACCGGTCTGCACGAGCGAGACCACGAACCAGAACAGGAACACCCCGATCACCGACGCGATCACCGAACCGGTGACCAGTCCGATCGCCGCCTGCACCGCGAAGAGGTAGGAATAGAAGACGAGCACCAAGGGTACGGCGATGAAGATCCAGGGTTCCCAATCGCCGCCGCGGAGCCCGATCACCAGAAAGGACGCGAGCGTGAAGACCGTCACCTGCAGGCCCGCGAACATCAGCCCGGTGAGAAACTTGGTGAAGAAGAGCCTCGCCCGGCCGATGGGCTTCGAGAGCATGAGATCGATCGAACCGCGATCGACGAAGTCGGGAAAGATGCTCGCGGTCGAGACCAGCCCGATGATCGTTGCGATCCACGCCAGCCAGTACCCGACACCGAGCTGGGCGAAGGTGAACTTATAGAAGTCGGCCTCGGGAATGAAGTTCGTCGAGACGAATGGGAATGGGATCGACCAGTGAAGGACCGTCAGCCCCTCCTCGTCATTTCCGATCGCCGCAAAGCCCGCGACCACCAGCCCGCTGAGGACGATGGTGATCCAGAAGAGGCGACGATGGTTTAACTCGCGATAGGCATCGACGAAAAGGGCGACGGTCTGTCTCATGCGTCACCCCCTTTCGACGCTTGGATATTTCGAATCGCACCCGGCGCCTTCGCTCGCCCCGTCTCCGGGTCGTGCACGTATCTCATGAAGAGATCCTCTAATGTTTCGCGGACGGGCCGAAGCGACACGATGGTCCGATTCTCGCGTCGGAGTTGGTCGAGAATGTCCTGGATTTCGTTGGCCTCGGCGGTCGGAAGCGCCAGTGTGCTCGTCCCATCCAATGGCCCCGGCAGGCTCGTCAGGCTCAGGCCGTTGTGATCCGTCCAGTCCGGAGGTGATCCCGCAATCGTGATTTCGTATCGACGGCTGGCTGAGGTGAGTTCCTCGATGGTGCCCTGCGCCGCGACCTCACCCTGCACGAGAATCGCCACCCGATCGCAGACCATTTCCAGCTCACTCAGGAGATGACTGTTCAAGAACACGCACGCACCACGATCACGAATCTTGACGAGGACGTCGCGAATATCCTTCCGGCCCACCGGATCGACGCCGTCGGTCGGCTCGTCGAGTACCACCAGATCGGGATCGTTGACCATGGCGGCGGCGATGCCGACTCGTTGCAGCATGCCCTTGGAATAGGTGGAGACCTTCTTGTCTCCCCAGTCGGACATGCCCACCAAGTCAAGCAGTTCATCGGCCTTGTTTCGGCACGTTTTGGCGTCGACCTGTGACATGGCGCCCACAAATTCGATCGCCTGCCGCCCAGTCTGGTAGATGGGAAATCGATGCTTTTCAGGGAGATAACCGACCCGACGAAGCGTGGCCTGATGGCCGATCGGCCGGCCGAGGATGGTCCCGCGGGCTCGAGTGGGGCGAACCACGGTCAACATGATCTTCACCAGAGTGCTCTTGCCGGCGCCATTCGGGCCGAGCAGACCGAAGATCTCACCCCGTTGCGCCTTCATTTCGATGCCGCGAAGGGCGTGTACTTTGCCTTTGTAGCTCTTCCGCACATCGTGCAGATCAACGGCGTACTCTCGGCCGCCTTCCGACTCCGTCGGTGCGGTGGGCGGGCTCGAACTCGGGCTAGAGCTCGTACTAGAGGTCTTCTCATGCATGGTAGACATCCTACTGACTCAGAATCTCCGCTCCTGAATGCCGAGGACATCAAGACCCTCAAAGAAGATCAACTCGGACCACCAGACCCCGGTTCCCGCCATCGATGTCATATCCGTTCGCATCTAGCGGCATCCGGGCATCGAACCGCTAATCTGATCACGACATGCCTGACCTTCGCACCTTCATCTCCAAGCTCGATTCGGCCGGGGAACTCCACCGGGTCCAAACGCCGGTGTCCCCGATTCTTGAGGTCACTGAGATCGCCGATCGTCTGGCACTCTCGGAGGCCCCATCCCTGAGCCACAATGCCGAGGCCTTTGACCCCGGCCGAGGCGGCCTTGGCGGTCCGGCGCTCCTCTTCGAGAACATCGAGGGATGCGACTTTCCGCTGGCGATCAATCTCTACGGTTCCTATCACCGGATCGAGACGGCACTCGGCTGCGAAGGGGCTGGCGGCGGACTCGAAGCGATCGCCGCCCGCATCGGCTCGCTTGCCAAACCGCAGCCTCCTCGATCGCTTCGCGAACTTTGGAGCAAGGCCAAGGAATTCGCGCCACTGCTTCGAATCCCCCCTCGAGCCGTACGGTCCGGACCATGCCAGGATGTGGTGCGACTCGTCGAACGCGAGGAGGTCGATCTCCGCAGGCTCCCAATACTCAAGTGCTGGCCACTCGACGGGGATCCCGCCGCCGTCGAGTGCGGCCTGACCGCAGAAGAGTCCGGTACCGCCGGTGGCGGCGGCCGATACATCACCTTCGCCGGCACCCATACGATCCATGCCGACGACCGAGGCGTTGCCAAACCCCCAAGTCACAACATCGGCATGTACCGATCGCAGTTGGTGGGACCAACCACGCTCGCCATGCACTGGCACATGCATCATGACGGCGCGTCGCATTGGCGGAGCTGGAAGAAGATTGGCGAACCCATGCCGATCGCGATTGTGCTCGGAGGCGAACCGTGCCTTCCCTATGCGGCCACCGCACCGCTCCCACCCGGCATCAGCGAACTCCTCATGGCAGGGTTTCTCAATGGCAGAGGCATCCCGATGGTCGCTGCGAAGACCGTGCCGCTCCGAGTGCCCGCGAATGCCGAGATCGTCATCGAAGGCTTCGTCCGAACCGACGCGGGCATGATCGGTTTTGATCCGCGAACCGACGGCGAGCTTGGCCCCGGCGCGGTGTTCGAAGGTCCGTTCGGTGATCACACCGGCTTCTATTCTCTTCCCGATCGCTATCCGATCGTGGAAGTCACCGCAGTCACCCATCGCCGTGACGCCATCTACCCGACGACCGTGGTGGGCCTGCCGCCCCAAGAGGATTACTACCTGGGCAAAGCAACAGAGCGGATGTTCCTTCCGCTCCTCAAGACCATCGTCCACGACATCGACGACTATCACCTCCCCCGTTTCGGCTGCTTCCACAACAGCGCTTTCATCCGCATCGACAAGGCGTATCCACTTCAGGGACGTCGGGTGATGCACTCCATCTGGGGTGCTGGCCAGATGGCTTGGACGAAGTCGATCGTGGTCGTGGACGAAGGTATTCCGGTTCACGATGAAAACGCGGTGATCGAGACGATCATGCGGCGTTGCGACTTCCGACGCGATATTGAATTTGTCCGCGGCCCGCTGGACATCCTTGACCATTCAACGCCGTCCATTGCGGCCGGAAACAAGATTGGATTCGACGCCACCAAACGCATGCGCGGCGAAGAGACCGGAACCGTCAATTTGGATCCGCCAGTACTCCCAGATGCCGCACAGATTCAAATTGCCCGAGATGCCGGCGCGACACTTCCCCAGCCCGGACTTGGCCGGCTGGCAATTCTGACGGTCGATGATGAGACGCCGCACGCCGGAATCAAGGCGATTGAAGCGCTTTGGTCCGCGCTCGCCGAAGACAACCATGCGGCCGAATTCGTGATCGCCATTGATGCCGATGCCGACCCGCATGATCTTGAGAATGCACTGTTTCGATGGCTTTCCAACGCCGACCCAGTCCGCGACCGAGTGGAGCGAGGCGCCCGAATGGGCTTTGATGCCAGACGAAAGACCCCCGGCCGAGATGATCGTGGCGGCGTTCCCGTCCGTGACTACCCCCCGCTGGTGAGCATGTCCCCAGAAATCGTCGAGACCGTCGATCGACGCTGGGCCGACTACGGCTTCACGGGTGCACCGGTCCCTTCTCGGTTCCGCGAAACCTCAGCGCTTCCAAGTGACCACGGCGAGGATGCCGGGGAATGAAAGATGGCTTAAGCGTTCCGATCTGGGCAACGGCCCTTGGATGGAGCGTCGCCATTGTCTTTCTTGGCTCGTACTTCTTTGTTGCCCACGCCATGATGCGAGGTCTGGTTCCGGCCTTCGGCTGGAATCTCGGGGCCATCTCCACCGCGACCTTTGGGACCATCGCGATGGGATTAGGGGTCATCTGGTTCGTGGCCCTCGCCGAACTCCCAGAGATTTGGTTCATCCACCGCCGCCCCCACCGCCTGATTCAGCAAGGACGATGCCCGGGGTGCGGGCACTCGACCCGAGAGGCCGGCGTCGACCGATGCGGTGAGTGCGGAATCGAAACAACTTGGCTTCCTGATTCTTACGTCTTCGGTTGGAACGCAGCACGGCGATTCGCGATCGCCCTCATCCTCGGGTTCTTCGTGGGCCTGATCGCCGCGGAAGTGTCGATCGCGGCCGATGAACACCGCATGCACACGGCGGTCGAGACTTTGACGAGTGGGAATGCCGCCACCCCCGCTTCGGACGTCGAAATGACGATCGCCTTCGGCCGAGCCTGGCCCGCCTCATTCGCCCGAGTGGAATGGACCCCACAACACGGCTTCCGGCCCGAACAGATGTTTGCCACGAACGGCGGCGAGCATCGCTCCTCAAACTCCTCACGCAACACGACAAAATGAATGGCGACCTCGGCGTACCCAAGCATCAGGCCATCACATCACACACGCTTGAATCCTAAAGTTCAACGGAGGAACAGGTAGTAGAGACTGCCTTCGGCGTACTGGCCCCCAGCAAGCGTCTCTGCGTCATCGCCTTCTCCCATGTAAATATCCGCTCGGCCTGGCGCTCGAATTCCGCCACCAGTGTCTTGGTCGACCATGAAACGAAGGAACGGGGTCGACGTCCCGGAGACCGTCACACCTCTGGTATCGACCAGGCAGACGCAGCCCGGAGGGTAGACATCCTTGTCGGTCGCGAGCGACGACTTCGCATTCACCTTGAATCCGAGACTTCCTGAGGGCCAATTGCCGCCATCGTAATTCTGGAAGTAGACGAAATTCTGATTGGTCAGCATGGCCTCCTCCACCAATGCTGACTGAGCATCGTAGAGCTCGTAGATCGCAGGAAGACTCAGTCCACCCTTGGGAATGTAGCCTGCTTCAACCAGCCGAACCCCGAGTCCGCTGTAGGGTCGGTCGGTCTTACCCGCGTATCCGACGTAGACCTGTCGGCCATCTGGAAGGTTGAGCCGGGCGCTTCCGTTTACCTGCACGACATATACATCTAAGGGTGAATCCAACCAGATGAGTTCGCCTCCGGCATGCAAATCCGTCTCCAGAATCTCCGCTCGCGTCGGATAGCGTTCGATGGACCCGTCGGGCATTCGGCGTCCGATGGGCGTTCCATCCAACGGATCAGAGATGAGATCCGCAGGACGCCGATAGAGCGGATACGCAAATCGATTCGTGGGTACTTCACTGGCATCAAAGTCCGGCGCGTAGTAACCGGTGAAAAGAACGGTTCCGTCTCCGTTCCATCCAATCGACTCGTAGATCCTGAATTCGTCCAAGACCTGACGCCGGAAGTCATCGCCGCTCACGGCGGTGTCGAGAAGATCGCGGAACCTCGCGAGTGAACGACGGGCTTCTTCGTGCGTGATCTCCCGATCTGATGTGGCGTAAGGAAACAACCGCCTCGAACTTGGCATCTCGAACCACGCCAAGCTGCGTTCGATGGCATCGAGAAGTCCCGCATCACGCTGCCTCCAGGCTTTCTCCAGGTTGGGGGTACTTCCTGGTGAAACCGGCCGAAGCGCCGCGCCTCCCGGCACGAGCGGCCGCTCGTAGTCCGGCTTGGAGGCGGCGTCGGGAGCGCAGCCAACCTGAAGGCACCCCATGGCGGCAACCATCGTCGCGGTACGAAAAAGGCCGATCAGCAGTTTGATTTCGAGATTGATCATGTCAGGACGGTACCGGATCGAGCCGAAGGTGGCCCGCCATCGTAAATCCGGGGGCCAACCGCTCGATCAGCGTCGCTTTCGATCTACAATCGGACGGTGCAGATTCGACCTGATGAAGACCAGCGGCTGGTGCTCCTGCTCGGCGACGAGACTGGCCGATTGCTCCGCCGACTCATCGTCGAGAGGCTGGAGGAGGCGGACGTCCCGTTCCGCCCTGCCGTCGTGGGATGCGACCTTCCATTTGAAGGATTCTCACCTGTGGCGGATGAGATGAGCGAGCTGCTCCTGAAGTTCCGCCCGCACGTTGCACACGTCTCCGTCGGAAGAACCGATCTTCGAAGGACCATCGAGTCGGACGGAAACAGTTACCCCGCTCGCGATCTCGTGGACATCCAACGAGATCTGGATCGGATCGTCGATGCCGCCAAAATCTCGGCGGATACGGATCTGGTCGTCGCCACAGCGCCACCGGTGTGCGACGAGTTTCAGGATCTCCTGCGAGACGACGACATCAATCGACTCAATGTGGTGATTCGCGAAGTCGGACAACGCCGCGATGTCCTCATTGATCGATGGGATCTTGCCGTCGATTCCGCCACCGCCGACCCCCCACATTTAGAATTAGATGGCCATCAGTTGACTGAAGCAGGACGAGAACAGCTCGCAAACTCCGCGACTCGAGCCATTATCGACGCCTTGCTCCGAGCTGAGAATCCTTGGAATCAACTTGGTCGCGTCGGCCGAGGCAGCCCGTTGGAGGGGATTCCAAGACCTCGACACCCGGAAGTGAGCTAGTCATCCTGCGGTAGCGTCCGGATATGGCATGGGGAATTTGATCAATCCTGCAGTTGAAGCCGTCAATAGGCATCGGCATGATCAAGATCGCCGATCAAGGCCACGCTTTCCCGCGCCGCCCGGCTACAATTCAACTCACGCTCGAATTTCCTTCACGACCACTCGACGGAGACGCACATGCTGCCTCTGATTTCAACCCCTCTCACGCTCGGTCTGTTCGGCATGCCCGGTGGCTGGGAGATGATCGTCGTTCTTGTGATCGGACTCCTCGTCTTCGGACGACGCCTTCCGGAGATCGGCCGATCTCTCGGCTCGAGCATTGTGGAGTTCAAGAAGGGCATCAAGGGAATCGACGAGGATATCGACACCGAGTCGCGAAAGTCATCATCGACGCCGGCCCAGATCGACCAATCCACTACCTACTCCGCTCGACACGATCCTGAGACTGGTGGCGAGAAAAGCCCCTATCAAGCCGGATCTGGTTCGACCGAAAAAGACGACTGACGCGAGACTCGGTCATGCCGACGCCGCGCCGTCTCACCGACGAATGCCAACGCCGCCGCGGCCCCCGCGACGGCGTTTGTATTTGTCGGCATTGTGTTTGGTTTGAAGCAGCCTGAAATACGGCGTCCCAAAATCCGGATCACTTCCGGGGCCTCCCCGGATTCCGCCCCTGCTCGTCGCGCCCGCGACTCGGATCAGATCATCCCTTGAGTCAGTCTCTTCGGCATCAGAATCATCCGACCCCGCGTCACTGGCGCGACCGCATCGCCAGTGCCGCCGTTGACGACGCTGGCCTGCAGAACGATCGCGGCGCCACATCTCGCGCGAGGAAGCTCGTCGATCGAGGTGCAAGCGGGGCCGCCCTTGCACTTCTGATACTTACCGTGTTGGGAGGGATCGCCGGGACCTCTGCCACCGGCGAGCTGCTGCAAAAGGACCGTGGACCGGTCCATGCGGCCGCGGTGCTGATGATTTTGGTCGGCGGTCCCTGGTTCTTCATCCTGCTGCGAACCGTGGTCCTACTCGCGATTCGCAGACGAGGCGGCCCACTGCTCGGACGGCTGGTCCCGGCGGGATTCGACTGGATGATCAACCGCTCGCACGGCGATCCCGATCTCACCGCAGCCGTGGCCGGACGGACGGCTTCGATGCTCGCGACGGGACCAGCAAGACGGCTTGCGGCCGTTGGCTCCGGCACTTTCTGGTGCGGATACGCCGGCATCGCCATACTCACAATCTGGCTCGTGAGCGCTCGTGTCGCCCTTGGATTCGGCTGGGAGAGTTCGTGGCTCCCCGCAGAAGTGGGACGATCGATCGTGGACATCGCGTCTGCGCCGCTGACCCCAATAATCGGCGACCTCAACTTAGAACCGGTCGCCAGCCCGCCAAACGCGGCCGCGGACGACCCGCAAGCGTTGGCGGCCCGGCGAGCCTGGATTATTTTTCTCTCCACGGGAATCGGGGCCTATCTGCTGCTTCCCATGTTGCTCTGGACCATGTTGCAAGCGGCGATCGGTCATCTTGCGGCGACCCGTTGGCAGCCCAAGATGCGGAAGCGACCGCCTGCATCGGAGATACGTCAAACCGCAGAAGGCACCGCCCTACCAGCAAACCCGCTCGAAGCCAGCGAAAGTCTTCGAGGAACGCAGGTCCAGTGCGAACGATTCGTGCGTCTGGATCGACCCGGCAACGCCGCGCCGCTCCCGCCGCAAATTGCCGACCTTGAAGATATCGGCGATCTTGATTCCAGCGAGTCCATGAAACATGCCCTTGCACTGTGTAGAGAATCGAGAGATCGAATCGCCGTGATTGCCTGGCTCCCGGGTACGCCCGATCGTGGGGTTCGGCGACGCATCAAGGAACTTGGATCGGAGTGCCAAGTCGCTCCATTGCTCATTCTCGACGGCGGAGAAATCCTGCGGCGACGCGAGTCACTCTCGATCGCCGCCACCAGACTCGCGGACTGGCGTACCCTGGCCTCGGAACTCGCCGTCGAAGTCTTCGAGTGCGACCTTGCCAACCTGACCGAGACCAGTCGACGCATGCTGGCGGATCGTCTTCAAGGCCGAAGTTCACCCGATTCGGACTCAACCCCACGTGACCCAACGACGCTTGACGCCTCGTTTGCCCTGATTGGGAGGCACCTCTCCTCCACGCCTTCCCTTCCGGATGACGAGGCGTTGGCGACCTGCCTGACCGAAATTGCCCGAATTCATTCTGCTCAACTGAATCAAAATTCCGAGGGTTGGAGGGCTTGGGGACATCGCCTCAAGGAACTTGATCCAAACAGCGCCTCAAATAGCTTCAAGATGATCACGAGCCGCGGTCTCGGCTTACTCCCTGAAGGACTCCGAAGCCACGCGGGATGGATTGGTATCGGCGGACTTCTCGGCGCGGCCGCCTGCGCTGCCGCCGCCGTCGCAGCGCCGGCAGCGCTGGTTTCGCTTCCCGCGTGGGCGGGTACTGGCGCCGGCATTGCCGGCATCCTCAAAGTTTGGCGGACCACCCGGCCGACGAACACGGCCGAACCCGAAGACATCGACGTCGATACCGCGGCCAACCAGGCCGAGCGACTGGGAGCGTCCGTACTGGGCGCCGCGACCGTGTCCGTTCTCTGGTGGATGCAAGGCAAGGACGAAGCACAGATTTCCGCGGCCTTGTCCACACTGATGCAAGTCCAAAATTCCGGTGGCCAACCCCCGCGACTTCAGAATGCTGAGGCCGCACGTCGATGGCTCGCGGACGCCAGGCGGGCGATCGTTTCGGAGAAGGGTCGTGACTCATGACCGCCCCGTCTAACCCGCTTCGCATCGCGGTCGTCGGCCATGCCAACACCGGCAAGACCTCCCTCTTGCAGACGCTTCTACGTCGTCGCGACTTCGGCGTCGTCAGCCCCACCGGCGGTACCACGCGGAGCGTCACGTCCGGCGAAATTCTTGATGAAGAAGAAGTCCTCGCCGTCATCCTTGACACACCTGGCCTTGAAGATTCAATCAACCTGCGAAACACCATCGAGGCATCGAGGACCGACCGCAGAGAAGACCCCCGGACGCTGCTGGATCGGTTCCTGGCCTCGCCCATCGCTCAAGACCCAAACGATCTAGCGCTGGAGGCGGGATCTCTCCACGCCGCGATGGGGGCAGACGTCTTGCTCTACGCCATCGATGCACGCGATGAGCCGCAACCTCGCCATCTCGACGAACTGGCGATCCTCGCCATGACCGCAAGACCCCTGATCCCGCTGCTCAATTTTATCGCCCGCCCGGAAGCGAACGTGGACGCGTGGCGAGATGCCTGCGCCCGGCAAGGCCTCCATGCAACGGTCTCCTTCGATGCGATCGTCTTCGATGACGCGGGAGAGTCGAGATTGCTCGATGCCGTTCGAACGTTGGCACCGTCTCGGGAAGAGGCCATCGACGCGTGGCGGTCGTTGCGAAAAACTGAACGCGCTGATGCGATCGCCGGCGCCACTGAAATCGCGGCCAGTTTTCTCATCGATGCCGCCGCCACCATCATCGTGACCGAGCCGTCGAGCCGAGCGCCAATCGACCGGGAAGCAGCGTTCGAGATCGCGACCGGAACGTTGCTTGACGCCCTCCGCGAACATGAGTCTCGCGCCATGCACCAGATTGCGGGGATCTTTGGATTCCAGGGCGATGAAGCGGACGCTGCACTGCTTGAAATCACCGACGCGATGGGCGGCGTCGATTTTTCGGATACCGCGAGCCTCGAGCGGGCGGGACTGTGGGCCGCGGGCGCTGGAACAGGCCTCGTGGCCGCCGGCGCCCTTGTGGACCTTGCGGTTGGCGGAATCTCGCTGGGCGGATTCACCGCCCTCGGTGCAGTGGGCGCCGCGATCGGGGCCATTGGCGGAAGTGGACCCAAGATCCTCCGCCGACTCCGCGGCCAAGATGAGGTTCGAATCGGCGAGAAAGGCCTGACGCTTCTCGAGCTCCGCCAGCACGCCACGATCGATGCATTCCTCAAACGAGGACACGCCGCCATCGAACCCGCGCGAATCGAAGCGTCCATCACCGATGTGTTTCAGAATCGATCGGGTGGCAGACCGGAAACAATGTTGGCCGAAGCCCGCGGCCACCCGAATTGGAGCCGTCTCTCGATTCCCGGACGCTGGCAGGGGGCAAGCAATGCTCGGGCGAGCCTTTCGCTTCGACTGGCGACCTCGATGGGTCGCCGTTTCAAGGATTGACCACACCGCCAGAAGACCGCCAAACATGTTGTCGATGGCGATTGGTCGGATATACTTCTCTCTCGTCGTTTCGACGACCGTTGGGGCGATTAGCTCAGCTGGCTAGAGCGCTGCCGTCACATGGCAGAGGTCGAAGGTTCGAGTCCTTTATCGCCCACTTGAAGCCCCTGGAGTCTCGCTCCGGGGGCTTCTGCGTTCGGGCCGCGCATCTCGGATTCCAGCGCATCGCCGACCTCTCGACCGGGGGATCGACGATCTGTGGAAACACGTCACGCGGCAATCGGGCGACGGCGTGGATCGCAGGCTCCTTCCTCGACCTCGATCAGGAAGCGCGGACCTGAATCTGATCGTGGAAGATTCTATCTTTCAGCAAATCGATCCGAAAATGGAGTCCAGCCCCCGAATCGAGACCACGGACCGCTGCTTCCAGCATCACCTTCGGTTGGACGAGGCCGCTCATCACCCCTGATGAGCAAGTGGCTCGAAAATCCATTTTGCTCACTTGGCAGGGACAATTCCTGAAGTATCCTTGACGGACTGCTGATTCAATCCGAATTGCGCTGGAGCATAGCTGCATGAGAACTCTTCCGAACCGACAGTCTCGACTCATGATGTACGCGACTGCGGCGGGCGCGGCGCCCATGGCCATGGCGGACATTCAGGTGTACGACGGGCCGCCGATCGGAGTCGGCGGGAGCGGGAGCGTCACCTTGAGTCTCAGCGACTTCCAGATCGAATTGGGCGTTTACCGAGAGAGCAACACCTCTTTCAACGGCGGTGGCGGCTGGACGACGTGTTGCACGTACATCAACGACAAGTGTGCCAAGTACGACCAAGTCTACGAGACCACCTACCGCGGGTCGAAGCGGCTCCAAGTGAATTGCGACTCAGGTCTCGAAGGAGTCCGCTTCACCGAGCTCGGCGCCGTGATCGATGGCCCACAAGGCTGCGGGGCGTCGACCTTTCTCTGCTCATTCTCGAACCAGACCCTGATCGCCTGCGGAGAAGCGGATTCATCAGGCTTTGACGACTGCTACCGAACCCGAAGATTCCACGTGGGCTTCACCGCGCTCACGGACGAAACCCCGGTGTTCGGCTGGATCCAGATGGACGGTTCAGGCTGGGGCACACTCGAGATCACGACCTGGGCGTATGACGACAGCGGCGCGCCGATCGTCGTCGGAGCGCTTCCCCCCGAACCGTGTGCCGGCGACCTCAACGACGACGGACTGGTCGACTCCGCGGATCTCGGCCTGCTCCTCACCGCCTGGGGATCGTGCGGCAAGGCCGGTCCCGGTTGCTTCGCGGATCTCGATACCGACGGTGTCGTCAACGCCGCGGACATCGGCTTGCTGCTCGTCGAGTGGGGAACCTGCGGCCGATGATCCATGCGCCGGAGTCGAGTGCGACGACGGAGATCCCTGCACGATCGATACCTGTCTTCTCGGCCAATGCTACTTCACCGAGATTCCCGGCTGCGCGGGCCCGTGTTGTGAAGCGAACGACACTCCGGGATGTGAAGAACTCGCCTGCGAGAAGATGATCTGCAGCATCCGCCCCTCATGTTGTGAAATCGAATGGGACGAGATCTGCGCTGGTCTCGCTCCCGCCTTCTGCGGGTGTCCCTGACGAAATCGGGGCACGACTCGAATCGCCCGGCGGTCAGTATCCGCGATCACGGAATCACAAGGATTTCAAGAACGCCACGATCGCCGCCCGATCCTGCGCCGACATCGTTCGGAAGGCTTCCTTGGACGCCTCCGCTTCGCCGCCGTGCCAGAGAATCGCCTCTTCGATCGTTCGAGCCCGACCATCGTGCAGATAGGCCTCCCCACCGCTGACGCCTTCGGTCAGTCCGATGTTCCACAACGCGGGAGTCCGCCACTCCGCACCGCTCACCCCGTGATCACCGATGTTGTCGGCGAGCCCGGGTCCCATGTCGTGCAGCAGCATGTCGGTGTACGGATGGATCGTCTGGTTTCGGAGTTCCGCGTAGGGATGGGTCGAACCGGTCACCACCGTCGGCACGTGGCACGCCGTGCAGTTCGCCGCTGCGAAGAGGACTTCACCTTCGAGTGCCGCCGGATCAAGCAGATTCCGTCGCGCCGCGATTCCCAGCAACGACGTGTACCGATCCATCAGATCGAGATCTTCATTCGCGATCTCGATCGGTGACGGCTTGACGTCTCCGTCCAGTACCGGGAAGACCTCGCTCGTGACGCCCATGTCGCGGTTCATCGCATAGGCGATCTGCTCCCGCACCGACGCGGTCGAACCGCGGGCTCCGAATCGACCGATTCGGCTTCGGTCCGGATCAGCGGGATTCTCAACCGTCCGAAGCCGTCCGGAGATCCCGTCTTCATCGAGATCGCATTCATCCGCCAGTTCGAGCAGGGTCATTTCGTCGACGGCCTCGAGCAATCCCACCCCGACGAGCTGCGGCGCCAGCCGAACCGAAAAGTACGCTGGGACCGGGCCGGTGAATTCGTAGACGGGCCGGCGAAGCGTGTATGACGAACCATCGCCGAACGCACCCGGCACATCCTCCCACGCCGCGAGGATCATCGACCCTTCGACGTCCTCGGGCTCGCCGCCCTGGAATCCGTCTGGCTCCAGAATCTCAAACCAGTTGAAGTTCCATCCGCCGGACGCCGCGTTGATGCCGAACCGGTGTTCCCCTGCGGAAAGCTGCACCGACATCGTCACCGTCGTCCAGGACTGCCAGCCGCCGGTTGCGGGGATATCGATGGTTCCGTGCAGCGGTGATCCACCGACCTCCTCGAAACGAAGTGTTCCGCCACCGATGGCGCTCGCCACACGGAAGGCGATCAGGTACGTCCCGGCCGATGGAATGTCCACCGGGTGATCGACATAGGCCATCCAGTCGCCGGCATCGATGGCGCCGATGTTGAGTCCGCCGCCTTCGTCGGTGCAGGTCTCGGTCTCAACGCCGCTCATCACCGAGAAATCTTCGGCTTCGATGCGGATGAACGCGTCACCGCCGCCGCCGCCCGGCGTGGATCCCGTGCCCGGCTGGAGTACTTCTCCCAGAATCGGATGCGGGGTTCCATCGGCGTCACTCCCCACCTGGATGACGGCCTGGTTGTAGGACTCGCCCACCGCGGGCGGCAACGCCCGGCCGTTTCCGATGTGGCAGGCCACGCAACTGGTGTTGACAAATTTTGGACCGACCTTGCCGATGTGTGCGGCGAAGAGTGGGTTGCCTGCTTCAGAGTGGACGCCACTATCGAAATCGGTGTGATGCAATCGGCGACCAACCGTGAAGGCATGACCGCTCGCGTGCGAGATGTTCCCGGCCATCTGCTTGAACCGGTCGTCGGGCTCATTGGAGTACTGATAGGGAAGCGTGGTTTGACCTCCAAGCCACGCATGCTCGGGGAGTGGAAAAGAATCGAAGGACGCCGCCGCTTGCTCCGCGGGCGTGCTCGCTTCCTCTTTCGCCTTGGCGTACCAAGGAACGATCCCTTCGCCCACCACGTAAAGCATCGTCGTCCCGTAGTAGTTCAAGCGGCCGTTCCGCGGCGCGGTGAGGAACTGACTGAGCTCGATTTCCATCCGATCACCAATGGCGATCGGTGTCTGCTCCGGCCACTTGTTCTGGATTTCGGCGGCGTAGTGGTACTCGGTCTCACCGGGATACCGCTCCGAGGGTTCGATCGAGACCAGGGTGACGCCCTGATTGAGAAAGTCGGACATGTTGTTGTGGTAGCCCGCGAAACCCGACGCGTAGAACGTTCGGAATTCCGCCGGGTTCAGTCGATCGAGCGTCACGAAGTTGACGGTGAGACCATCGCCACCCTTGGCCGGACGATCAATGATCTCAATCTCGGCGACCCGCTGCTCCCAGTAAAAAGGAAGCCAGTGATCGTAGGTTCGGAAGGGAACACCGTTCACGATGTCCTCGCGAGCGTGACGATCACGAGCACGATCCGCGATTCGCGTGATCATGGCGTCGCGGGTGTGTTCGACGATCGCGGGCTCGAGCGGTTCAGAACCGTCGTGAATCGGATCAAACACCAGGCTCTCTTCACAGGGACACCAGCCCCAGGCACCGAGCATCGCGCCGAGATCCGCACCACTGACGAGTCCATCTTCATTGAGATCCGCGGAGCCACTTCCGGGCCCCCACTGCGCCAGAAGAAGTCCAATGTCGCTGCCTCCCACTTCTCCGGATCCATCGAGGTCCGCGGGGCAGTCGCCGATCGCAAGGGGCGCCGGCAGGCAGAGCAACGCCACCGAGGCCGCCAGCCACGCGATCACCCCGGGTTTGGTTCGATTCTGATTCAACTGAGAATTCGATTCACGCATGGAGTGTTTCACCGAATAGATGCGGGACGCGTCTTTGACGCCTGAGAGGTCATTCGAGTCTACAAAGCGAAATACGACGACCGTCACCGGAAGTTCCTTATTTTGTGCGGACCACCCAAGGCTTGGGGACTCTCTGGACCACGATCGAAGTCGGCCTTGACTGGACCCGGCCCATTCAAAGAATCGCCAGTCTGTGATTCGGGCATGGAGCCACATAGAGCCACATGGAGCCACATAGAGCCACATGGAGCCAAATGGAGCCAAATGGAGCCACATAGAGCCACACGGAGCCAGATTGGGTCGGGATGAGTCGGGGTGCTTCTTGTCGACCGGCAAAAAACCGGTCAGAGGAGATTGATTCCGGGACAGGAAACCGAAATTCCGAGTAAGAACTCGTGAATAAGGTTTCCGATGGTCGATTTCCACTGAACCCCCCCACCACTCACTTCGGACTTGGAGATCCAAACATGCAGACTGATTCCAACTTTCAACCTGACCCTGCCATGACTCAGATGAGCGAATCCTTGGTGATCTTTAGCGACACGGTACTGATCGTCAACCTCGCCATTTTGATCATCGTCGCAATCGGATTGTGGAAGATGTTCACGAAGGCTGGGATTCCCGGAATTCTCGCCTTCATTCCAATCGTCAATCTGTTTTTCATTCCTCAGGTGGGCGGGAAGCCTGCATGGTGAGCGATCCTCTACTTCATTCCACTCGTCCAGATCATCTTCATCGTGTTGACCTACATGGCCATCGCCGAGCGATTCGGCCGAGGTGTCGGTACGGTCCTCGGATTATTTTTCCTGACACCCATCTTCGTCTGCATTCTGGGGTTCGGATCGGCCCAGTGGACGCCGCCAGCGAATGACGCCTGACGCCGTCGAGATGAATGACATCGCCTTTCCCCTCGGAGACGTCCAAGACGTCTCCGGGGGGATTTTCGTCAGGTCGGACGTGTCGCGTCGTCTCGAGTCGACGAGACGCGGCCCAGTAAGAGACCGACGCCACCCGTCACCAGAAGCGTTCCGCCGATTCCAAGCACCGGCATCCAGAGGGGATGGGAGAACTGCTCCGTCACCATCACGATGCCGACGACGTCAAAGGCGCCGACGAGCAGGGCGAACCACACCTTGCTCGATGGCGCCACCAGGGCGGCGACCAGACCCCCGACGAGTCCACCGCCGATCCACGCGAGCACCACCGCGACCAGGGCCCCAATCGGGGCGTTGGCGAGCCAAGCGGAGAGCACGGGCGTCATCTCTTCCTGAACCTGGCGATACCGATCGGAGTCACCCGCCGCCATCGCATCACCCATCTCTCTTGAAAGCGCTTCGATCTCCGCTGGCGGAGGGTAGATCGCGTGACCGACCACCTCAAGCGCCATGACCCCGAACATGAAGGCCACGATGCCAGCCACGGGTGCGAGCGAGAATCGAATCAACTTCATGAGAATGCTCCGGGGAAAGGTTCGAGCGTCACACCAGCAACATCACTCGTTCAGGCGTCACGTGGACGGTACCCGCGGACGAACCATTCCACGACCCTCACCCCCCGGATCCCCGCGTTTCGGACGACCGCGTCACCGGAATCCCGCGTACCCTTCCCGCATGTCCAGCTCACCCAAGCACACCGCCTTCACCAGCCCGCCTGCCACGCCCCGGCACGGGATCTACAACTTCTCCGCCGGCCCTTCGCACATGCCAATCGAAGTGATCGATCGGGTTCGCGAGGAGTTGCTCGACTTGGGCGAGACCGGCATCGGTCTCATCGAACATTCCCACCGCGGCCCCGCCTATTCGGACGCCTCCGCCGAAGCCGAAAGAGTGATCCGACGAATCACCGGCGTCGATGAATCTCATGCGGTGATTTTCATGCCGGGCGGCGCGACCGTGAACTTCGCATTTCTCGCGCTCAACTTCCTGCGCGACGGCGGGACCGGCGTCTATCTGGACACCAGCGTCTGGGCGCAGAAGGCCATCGAAGAAGCGACGCCGGTCGGGAACGTACAAGTCGGATTCAACGGCCGCGGTGGCGATGAATTCACTTGTCCTAATCCGATGCTCGATGGCGCCGACATTGCGGCGTCCGACGACGCTCGCTACGTCTTCTATTGCGCGAACAATACCGGCGAAGGAACGTGGTACACCGAGCCGCCGCGAACGAACCTTCCCTTGATCGGCGACCTGACCAGCGACATCTTTTCACGTCCCTGGCCCTTCGCTGATCACGCCATGACCATCGCCGCGGGCCAGAAGAACCTCGGCGCCGCCGGCTGCTCGGTGGTCATCGCTCGTCGCGACTTCATCGAAACCGCCTCGCGTTCGATCGGGCCGATCCTTCGTTTTTCCGACCACGACAAAGCTCATTCCATCCTCAACACACCACCCACCTTCGCGGTGCGAGTGATCGGATTGATGGCGGAATGGACCGAAGCCCAAGGCGGACCGGAGGCAATCGCCGCTCGCAACCAACTGAAGTCATCGATGATCTGGAAGGTTGTCGACGACAGCGAGGGGTTCTATTGGAGCCGCGCGTCCCGTGCGGCACGAAGTGGACTGAACGTCACTTTTCAGACGGACTCCGCGGATCTTGACGCCCGTTTCTTGGTCGAGGCGAAATCCGCCGGACTGGAGAATCTCTCCGGGCTCGCGGGCGTGGGCGGAATGCGGGCCTCGATGTACAACGCTTTCCCCGTCCGCGGGGCAGAGATTCTCGCAACCTTCATGCAGGACTTCGCTCGCAGAAACGGCTAAGCGTGTGTGGCCATCACTTCGCGGGCGTCTTTTCGGGAGGCGGCACGGGCGCGGAGTTGGCGGCCCCCGCCTCCTGATCGAACCGATCGACCGCGGCCGCCCATTGCGAGGGCGTCATCGCAATTCGGAATCCGACGTGACTTGCGCCGGAATCGGGCGTCGTCGCCATGCGGGCGCTCGGGCGATAGCTGGAGCAGTAACTCGGATTGCAGAGAAAGGACCCGCCTCGCTGGACTCGACTTTCCGGAGCATGCGGGTTCCGAGGATCTCGAGTCGTCGAAGGTCCCTGCGGATTGATCGCCACGCCATCGTCCCCGATCTCTGCCGCGCGGCGACGGTATTCGTCTGCCCGATACAAGTCGCTGCACCACTCCCAGACGTTTCCGCCCATGTCAACAATGCCGTACCCGTTGGGTGGGTACGTTCCAATCGGCGATGTTCGAATGAACCCATCCTCTTGGTCGTTGTGATCTGGGAAGCGCCCTCCCCAGGTGTTCGCTCGCGTGGCGTCGATTTGTTCCGCACCCCAGATGAAAGGCTGCGCCTCTAATCCACCGCGGGCTGCAAATTCCCATTCGCTCTCGGTGGGGAGTCGGCCGCCCGCCCAGGCGCCGTAGGCAACCGCATCTTCAAAGGCGACCTGCACCACGGGATGGTCCATGCGAGTTTCAATCGAAGATGCTGGACCCTCAGGATGTCGCCAGTCCGCACCGTGAGTCCACACCCACCACTTTGAGTAATCATCCAAGGTGACTGGTCGGTCGGTCGATTGAAAGACCATCGAGCCTGGCTGAAGCAGTTCCGCGTCGGGCTTTGGCGTTCCCGGCGGAACCTGCTTCTTCAACTCCGTCCAGTCGACCGACCGCTCGGCCACCGTTTTGTATCCCGTCGCTTTGACGAACGCCGCGAATTCCGCGTTGGTCACCTCATGGCGACCAATTCGAATGGCATCGACTCGTACTTGATGTCGAGGAAATTCATCGGGCCGCGCCTCCGGACCGATCCCGCCCATCACGAATTCACCGGCGGGCACGATGACCAGATCAAGATCACGCGGGTTCGGATGTTTTTCAACTGCTCGCCCCGCAGTCTGGGCAGAAATCGCAAGGCCAAGCAATACCGACGTGATGGGAAGGAGCATCTCGACACTCTATGACGAAGGGCGAGCCCAAGCCAAATCCGTCGATGAAAAGACCTGGGGGGCAATGGTCAATTGGAAAATCGCCGGCCCTTCGCATCAATGGTCACCGTACTGGCTTCGACGCTGGCCCAGATGAGCAGGCCAATCCAGGTCACCCCGGAGAGGCAGATCGAAGGCGGGATGACGGAACTGACGCAGCACATTCCCCAGATGAGCACGAGGCTCATGACGAGTTGCGTCACGCCCTTGCCGGTGTAGCCCGCCACGATGTTATGGATACCAAAGATCGAGACCAGCCCGGGAAGCAACGCCAAGAGGATGAACGCAACCCTTGAGACGGAGGAGACACCGGAAGCGTCCACCGCCGAGGGGCTAAGCGGTGGATTCATCCGTGGGGGGGGGGCGGGGTTCGCCTCGGAAGTTGGCGGCGATCTTCGCGCTCCCATGGCGACGTCCACCGATTCCCACGGCAACGATTCTGGTCCGTGCCGCAACGCCCCAGCCGATTCGAATCGCCCTTCACCAGCGTAACGCTCAAGTTCGATGTCGTCATAGGGACCGAAGATCTCACCGTTTGGCGAGCGGTACCACCAATCTTTCTCAAGCGAATCTAAAGGCTCGTCGGTCATGCCGGGCTCCTTTTCACGCTGGAATGCTGGGGCGGAGAATTCGAATCCCCAATTCAGAGGGAAATAAGACCCGGCCATTTAGATTGGAGTAACAAGGCCATCGGCCACAACAACCCTTACCCCGATGGCTCCTCGCTCAGTTGCGACGATCGTATTCCATCGTCCAGCTCGCGCACGCCTCCGCATCGAGCGGCGCTCCGTCGATGATGATCTCGGAGAAGGAAATGACCAGTCGGTCGCCGTTGATCGCCAACCAACTCACACCGCTGCGCGGCCTGCCAAATTCGTCGATCCCCGACCAATCATCACGAAACACCGAACGTCCATCTCGGTCCACCGGTGACATCGTTCCGCTCACGATGATTCCGTCGGCGCCGAAGTACCGGCTCCGAATCGTCTTCGCGGCGGCATCGAACCAGATGTTCTCATCGCCGACGAGGGTTCGCACTCCGTCGATCTCATCGGTGACCTGCATCCGAAGTGATCGCGTGCCAGGCCCAGGCGTGATCTCCATGGTGGAGACAACGGTGCGCTCCTCCTGATCCTGATACGTCCCAATCCAACCGCCCATCAGTTCGGCGGCCATCGAAAACTGCTCCGTAAAGGGATTGACCCGCTCCCACGTAAATCGCCCGGGCACTGGACCGGCCGTCCCATCGATACAAGTTGGGATGAAGTCCACGACCCACGCGTCGGTGGTACTGGTCAGGTAGGTCACTTCATAGTTCACCGAAGCGCCACTCCCCGAGGTTTCATGACCACGCCAATCGAAGGCCATGCCATCAAACGCGATCATCGTCGCGCTCCCGGTGAATGGCCGGCCACCCTCGCGGCCGGAATAGACATTGAGCACCGCACCAGCGGCCTCATCGAGTTCGATCCGACTCCGTCCCATGGAAACTTCGGTGCCGTCGCTCATGGTCACGGTCCAGGAAATTCCCAGCGACCGACCTGAGTCGATCCACTTCACGGACTGCTTTGCGGAGAATCCTTGCCCACCCGGGATCGTCGCTCGGCCCTCCGACGTGATTCCTTCCATACGCCACTCGCCAACAAAGCGGCCTAGTGCCTGCATCGCCGCATCACCGGGAAGTAAATCATCCTGTGCCACGGCCAACGCCTGCGGTGACACCGCAGAACACCCCAGAATGACCAGAACAAACGTCAGCAGAGAATGAGTAATTCGAGCGGTGCAGCGATAGTGGTTCATGCGATCCTCGAGAAAGAGACGTCCGATTACGAATCGCGAGTGTACGACAGCCCAGCGCGACCGCCATTCCAGCCCGACCCGATTGTGCGGCAGACGTGGACACTCCGTGCGTGAATACCTGCTCAGATCGGACCAAAATCCCACCAGCGGTTCATGAACACTTCCGAAGATCGGGCTGAAGGCTCAGAAACCAGTTTTTACGATCAGATCGCTGATTTGAAACGCTGGCGGAGTGGATCGGCCGTCATCAAGACCGGCCCACCCTCCAAGGCCAATCGGAGATCCGCCGCCAGGAGCTCCGGTTCGGCCGCAATCCACCATTCGGCAGGCTCGTGCTCGATCCAGGCATCGTGACTCGGATGCATTTCGTCGATACGGACCAGCCCACCGCCGGAGATCTCGCACAAGCAAGAGAAGCACCATCCGATGAACGCGAGCTCCGTCTCTGCCAGTACGACCTGACCCCATCCTTCGAGATCGGGGTCGACTCGGAATCCTGCCGCCATTCCGTCCCAGGTAGCTTGGCATTCGGCGACAAAGTGATCAAGCTCGGGCATGGACAGGCACGCGATTGGCAACGGTTCCGCCCTCACAATGGCGGTCACGATACGACGATGAAGTTCGAGCAACGGCGTGGCCACCGATGCCAAAGGGCCATCGAAAGTCAGTCGTCCGCCGGCCAATTCTGCGATCTGACGCCCCTGAAACCCACCGTGGCCGCTGGATTCCACCTCAGGTCCCGAAGGAGCCGTCGAGACGGATCCTGACCGATCAGCATCCGCCAAACAGAAGCGACTGGTGATCTCATCAGGAAGGTTGCGAAAAGGTGTGTGGAGGGACATGAGCCATCTTCCTTGTAGATCGGAGAAACTTCTGGATCGGTGAAACGAGCCGTCGGAACGCCCGGTGGATGTCCCAGACGAGTGCCGCGGTCGGCAGGGATCAACCACTTCACTCCCGAACACTGACCGAACGAATGCGATAATTCAGAGAGATTGCCTCGCCGCGTGAGATCCGGTCCCGGCAACCTCTGTTTACTCCGAGAACAGGGTTGGTCGAATAAGATCCCCCAAGATGAACCCGCTCCTATTGATATCGCTCGTTCTCTTTCCGGCACTGCCCATGATGTCGCAGGATCAGGTGAAACCTGCCCCTGGAAATCTGCTCGCCAGGGCCCAGCCGGAGACTGAACAGCCACCGGCCCGTGACACCCTCCGGCGAATTGGCACCGAACTACTTCAGGGCACTCGACCCAATGCCCGAGCCAAGGCGATCGCCACCGGCTGGCTCGATTCCCTTCCGGCCGTGCCACCCCTGCTGAGTGATCGCCTCGCGGAGTTCGATGACCTCTCAACGTGGAAGGCGTACCTCAACGCCCGGATTGAAGCAGAAGCCCTCGCCGGCCGTTTCACCGCCCCGCTGGTCACCGAGGCCGCCTCAACCGTCCCGACGGATTGGCCGCATGCTTGTGAATTGAGGATCGCCATCGAAGGCCTCCTCGAGCTCCCGGCATCGCAATTAGAAGGGTGCCCGGATCTCGATCCGCTCTTCCGACTGGGTCCCAACCATCCGCCCGTCATCGACCGCCTCGCCGATGTGATGGACTGCCGTGCACTCGCCAGAATCTTCGACCGTGCAGATTCCCTTACCCGGCCCACCATCGCTGCCGCCATCCTCCACAGCGGGCGATGCCCTGATCTCGGGGTCAGGATCCTCGACACGACGTCACCCAGTCTTGATTTTGAGACCGCACTGCTCATCGAGCTTGCTGATCGGTCATCCGCCGACGCGATACTGGCGTTACTCGATCGCCGTCCGGAAGTGCTCAGCCGGGTCGGTATCCGAGCCGCTGCCGCGGAAGGCCTTGCGAGGTCCGGAAGACTAGATGCAACCATGGAATTACTCTTGAGCGAGGAAGGGCTCAACAGCCTGCCCGCCAAGGCCAGCGATGGAATTCGAGTGGACATGGCGGTGGCCGCGGCGAAAGCCGGTGATCGAGCGCGGGCAGCGTCCGTCGCGACCAAGATCAAACGGGGTGACGCACAGATTCTGGCTCGGATCGTTCTCGACGATCCCAGCCGGAACACTCGCAACGACCCTGCGAAAACCCTTGAGGGTCTGAACTCGTTGAGGCTCGTGCGCCCGATGCAGTGGACAGCGTTTCTCAATGCCCAGCCTCAGATGCGAGCTGGCGTGGTCCGTGTCATTGCCGACCTTGTTCGGAGCGGACGAACCGGAATCGTCCTGATGTTGCTAACGCCAAACGACATGGCACCCAACACCGGCGGCGACCTCTGGTTCGAGAACCGAATCGGGCTTCTGAGTGATGGATTCGCGATGGCCAATGCACCGGCAGATGCGTGGATTCCACTCGTCAAAGCCGTCGCTCGTCTCCAGTCGGCGGCTGCACAGGCCGAAGCCCTCACCGCGATCGGTCGAGGCCTGGAACTCGCATACCCCGACCAACCCCTCCAGCCATCCGTTCGACAAGCCCTCGATCAAGCCCTTCTCGACATCACCCTTGGTGGATGAATCGGTTCCCTTTGCGGAAGAAACCGCCTCGCCATCATGAACTCAAATTCGATCACCGATACGGATCCGTCCCGAAGCCGCGCTATCGGCGTTGGCCAGGCACTGATTGCGTACCTGTTCTGGGGATTCGGGACCGGGCTCTACTTCAAACTGCTCGATCACGTCAATGCATTAGAACTCCTGGCCTGGAGAGTCTTGGCGGGTCTTCCGGTCATGTTGGTGCTCGTCGCCCTCCCCCCGGGAATCGGACGCATCCGGGAAGCCCTCCGCGGCCCCACCGCCTTTCGGATTCTCACCCTCTCCACCGTCTTCATCGCGGCCAACTGGTTCACGTTCATCTACGCCGTGGTGAGCGAACGACTCGTCGAAGCCAGTCTCGGCTACTACATCAACCCGCTGGTCTCGGTACTGCTCGGTCGAATCTTTCTCGGTGAGCGGCTCACGCCGTTGCAACAAAAGGCCGTCTGGATCGCGGTGCTCGGCGTGCTGGTCTTCATCGGCTCGGCGATCGCCGAATCACCGCTGGGGTCGCCGAGCGGTGGGCAGATCGGATTCGACGCCATCGTCGGACTCCCGTGGATCGCCCTCGTCCTCCCCATCTCGTTCGGTTGCTACGGACTCCTCCGAAAAAAGATGAAGGCCGACTCGATCACCGGACTGACAATCGAGATGCTCCTCCTCCTCCCCTTTATGCTCGGGCTAGAACTCTTTCTCTCGTGGCGAGGAGCCGCGAGTTTCACCACCACGGATCTCACCACCGACGGCTTTCTCCTGATCGGCGGCCTCGTGACGGTGATTCCACTCATCGCCTTCGCTGCCGCGGCACGCCGACTTCGACTCGCGACGATCGGCATCCTGCAGTACATCGCCCCGAGCTGCCAGCTGATTCTGGCGATCACGGTTTTCGGCGAGTCGGTCAGTCTGATGGAGATCCTGGCGTTCGTCCTGATCTGGATCGCGGTGGCTCTCTACTGTTTCGACGCGGTTCGGGAATTACGTCGGGCGCCCTCGAAAACGTCGTAGTCGACCCTGATTCACGTCGCCGCACGATTGGCCACCGATTCTGGAATCCCCGGATCGAATCGACATCGACAAAAGTCCTGACGTCGGATCGCTGGAATTTCCGAACCAGCCTCACCAACAGGCCTCTTGTGTGAGCTCTCGCGACTACTCGCGATATCAGATTCATCATGAGCAAGAAAAGAGACTTTCGACCATGACCAGACTCAAGATTTTCAGAACTGCCCTGCCCACGGCAGCATGCTCCGTGCTCATCGCAAGCGCTGCCGCCGCCGGAGGAGCCGAAGGATGGGAACTGGAATTCGCAGGGAGTCTCGGAGGCGCGACGCCCACCGCCGTCGACATCAGCGGTCTCGACGCCATCGTCGGAAGTTCATCGAACCTTGGAGCGGCCATGATCGTCCAGCGATCGGCGAGTGGCCCTTGGATGGACGGCGTCTCCCTGCAACGACCATCAAACGTGAGCCTGTTCGGTTTTTCCGTGGCGATCGACGGCGACGTCGCGATCGTCGGCGGACCCGGCAGCGGCGGGAGGGCCGTCATCTATGAACGCGCCGCGACTGGCGAATGGAGCGAAGGCCTGGTCCTTGCCAATCCCGGTGGCGGCAGCCAGTTCGGCTACGCCGTGGACATCGAAGAAGGCATCGCGCTCGTCGGCGCGCCTCAGGGCGGCGCCGCGGGACGCGCCCACGTCTTCGAACAGGCGCCGAACGGCGAATGACTCCCGGTTCAGGTTCTTGCCGGCTCCGGAGGGCAAACGGTCAATTTCGGAAGTTCCGTCGCGATCTCGGCAGGCCTTGCCCTGGTTGGGGCCCCGTCGGGGACCTCCGGGCGTGCTGAACTCTTCCGGCGAGATTCCTCCGGCGCGTGGAACACCGATCAGCTCTTCACCGCCCCCGGCCTCCCCCAGCTTGGCACTGCCGTCGGCATCGATGCCGACACCGTCGTGGTCGGCGCCCCGACGGCCGCTGGTCGTGCGGTGGTCTGGGAACGTCTCAAAGGGGGCGACTGGGATGCCGGAACCCTCCTCCCGGGCGGATCAAACCTCTTCGGCACCGCCGTGGCCATCGGCAATGAACGCATCCTGATCGGCGCTCCGTCGCCCGGTGCGGGTGGGGTCATCGGTTTCAAGCGAGACGGCGATGGCACTTGGATCCTCGAGGAGAACTTGCCAGCACTGGGCTTCGGATCACAGCTCGGGCAATCAGTCGCCATCGACGCCGACCAGGCGATGGTCGGTGCCAACGGCGCGTTCGGCATCTACCGTCAAGCGGGCTGTCCGGGGGAAGGCTGCATTGCCGACCTCAACTGCGACGGCATCGTCGACGGCGGCGATCTCAGCATCTTGCTCGGTGACTGGGGGCTGACAGACTCACCGGCGAACATCAGTGGCAAGGGACCGGTGAACGGCGCCGATCTGGCGCTGCTGCTGAGCGACTGGGGCCTTTGCCCTTGAATCCTTGACCCGGTCTTTGAAAGCGACACGATCGACACTCGACCGCAGCCTCCGGGCTGCGGTCTTGTTCATGAATTCGGCCCCGACCGGCCCGCTGCATCCGGATCCACGCGGATCCGAAACGGGAAACCCGGGTACTGGGCCGCGTCGTCCTCAGGATCCGACCAGCGGGGCCAGGCCTCGAGCACAAGATCGCCGGTGACGGGATCGACCTCGACCATGCCGTATCCCGGAGAGAGGTCGTAGAGCCGTCGCGGCTCGATTCGCCGATCCTCGGGGTTCGTGACGGCGAAGACCGTCATGAGATTGCCGAACCCGTCTTCGAAGTCACCGGCATACCTGGGTGCGCCTTCCCATCGATTGCCCCCTTCGTCGATCGGCATCCATCGCCTTGGCCAGGTGTTCGCCACCGCGGGCGGCGTGAACGCGAAGGTACCGTCGCGATAGGTATCGACGCCGTACTGCACGAGCGAACCGAGATGCTGGTCACCGCAGAGATGCAACGCGTCCGCGGCCTGAAGCGCCCGTACTGCGCGGGTCCGCGCGGACTGAGGCCATCCACCCGAGTCGGTATCGGCCGCCGGCATATCGTCGTTGGCATACTCCCCAGCCGCATGGATCTTCAGACCGGGCACCACCCCGTCGTCTCGCCCCGGCGGCAGCGTGGCCACGTTCACCCAAGGCGTCTGGGAGAGCACGATTTTCCGCGGACTCGCCGAATCACGATCGGTCGCCCACGCCGATAGAAATGCCTCCTGGGTCGGTCCGAGGAACGCCGCCGCAGCGACGTCGGAATCCTTGGGATCGAAGTCAGGATTCCGGAACCAACCGTTCCGAACTTTGCCTTCCGGCACCATGACACTCGCAGAGTCTTTCCACATCCGATCCGCGACCACCGCGAAGTCTGCGGGGCCGTATCGAATACGAGTCGCATAAGGCTCAATCCCCTGACCGATGGGTCCGGGGATCATTCGCTCGGGGAGGTTTCCGACCTGAGTCCGGTGAATGGCGTTCACCACTTCCGCGGAGAGTTTGTAACCCCCGGCGTCCTGCACGGTCAGGCCGTCCTTCGCCTTGGCGAGGATGCCTCCAGCACCCCAGATGTTGCCGTGATAGACGTCGTGGTCGTCCGGAATAATCACCGAAGGCCGATCACGCACCAGCGGTGCGAATGCTCGCAACCAGCGGTGGTACTTGGTGTGATAGTCGAGCACGATCTTCCGACGGTCCACCCCGTTGATATCGCCTTCATAAATCTGGTCACCCGCGAAGAAGAGAAAATCGGCGTCATGCGCCGCGACTCGTTCGGTCAAGTCCTCGTGGGGAAACCAGACACCGGCTCGATTCCAAGCGGAATGCGCGGTGACATTCTTTACACAATTCAAACTCGCAATCCGAAGTTCGCGATCGGTCGGCGGCGCGTGGATCTCGCCGGACCACTCGTACGGGACTCCGTTCATCGACCCGACCACGCGATACCGGCGACCAAGATATTCCTCCACATCATCGACTTGGAAGGGAACCGTAAAACTCAAATCTTCGAGCGATCCGGTTGCGATGCGTCGCCACGCACGATCACGAGTCTGGAATTCCAACGCCACTTCCCCAAGGTCATCCGCCGCGACCGGCGGAAACAAGGCGTTGAGTTTCAGGGCGTGAATCCCCTCGTCCTGACGGTCCAAGGTGTAGGTGACCCCAAGCACCGGCCCCCAAGAATGATCCGTTTCATCGATCCACCGATCAAGATCCTGGGATTGAAGTTCGAGGCCATCAAAGGCCCACCCAATTCCATCCCTCCGAAGTTCCCGATGTGAAACCAGCGCCAGGCCGCCGTCGATTTGACCCGCACTGAGCCCCGTCGCGGTGGTCATGCCAAAGATCGCGTCTCCATCTCGAATTTCCAGTTTAAGATCGAACCGCCCATCCTTTGGGGTGATCTGGAGAATCAGCGTCATCCGCCCTTGTGTCGTGACGCCGGAAGCGAACTCAACTTGCTCACCCGCCACGGTCTGGAGATCGGCGAACTTAATTTTATTGGGGAGCGACCAACTGAATCCCCCCTTTTTTTCAGTGGAAAAATCGATGAGGCGTGGCGTGGTGGAGGCGTCCACGACGGCAAGCAGGCCTCCATCCGGCGCGGGTACCTGCTGCACCAGCGCCGAGAGACGCGGGTCGACTTTCGAGTTTCCCGCACCGATCAGGACACCAGCGAAAGCGCCGGCCTCGACCGGCATTCCTACCGGTCGGACGTCGGCTCGAATCACCAGTGCGGCCGTCGGCGATGACGGCTCAAGTCGAAGCGTCAAGACGTGCGCCGTTCGAATCGGCAGGCGACTATCGTCGTTGATCAGCCTGCCCGCTTCCAGTCTCCAATCCTGAAGACGGCTCGGCTGCCAGGCCGAACCGATCCACCGGCGAGACTCAACCTGATCGATGGAAATGGTGCGCGAGTCGGACGACTCACCACCGGTGATCGGCGAGGTACCGCCGGCGAGGGCCGGGGTCATGAAGAGCCCTATGAAAAACGCGAGGCAGAGAAGTTGGCGGATCACGGAATGGGACGGCATCGGATTTTGCTCCATCGTTGAATCGCGGGTCTTGAAAGCGGTTCGGCCGATCCCCATCGTACGCGGCGACTTCGGATCTCTGCGTTTCAGTGCCCACACGATCCGTCGAGGCGGCCAGCCCAGCGATCGAACGCCGCATCGGATACGTTTCTGGGCGTGATGACCGCTCTTATCGTTATTCTGGCCGCCGTTTTCTTGCTGCAGGCATCGCCGCACGCGGCACCACCGCCGCCCCCCAAGCCGGAATCGCTCCACGTCGTGTTCATTGCCGGTGACGAGGAGTATCGAAGCGAGGAATCACTTCCGTTGCTCGCATCGATCCTCGCTCGAGACCATGGTGTTCGAACCACCGTCCTCTATAGCCTCGACGCGGAAGGCCACATCGATCCCAACGCGTTGGACAACATCCCAGGGACCGACGTTCTCGCGACGGCCGACATGCTGGTGCTCTTTACGAGGTTTCGAGCCCTCCCAAACGAACAACTTGCACCCATCCTCGAGTTTGCCAAGACGGGTCGACCAGTGGTCGGCTTTCGAACCGCCACGCACGCATTTCGATATCCGGAGGACGACCTTGAGCATGCCCCACTGAATGACGCGTGGCCTCGACAACTCTTTGGGCAACGGTGGATCACGCATCACGGTCACTTCGACGATGGAAAATTGCCGTTGACTCGTGTGGAACCTGCCGATGATTCGACGCATCCGATTCTCCGAGGCGTGACCCCCTTCGATGCGTACTCGTGGCTCTACCACGTCGAGGGTGGAGGGGACTCGCTGTCTGGCGAACCGACTCCCCTCGCGATCGGTACGACGCTCAAGTCGTATCACGCGGAGCGGCACGATCGTTTCCCCGCCTCGAATCCGGTCGCCTGGATCTATGAAAATGATCCGACGTCGGGCAGACCCTCAAGAGTGTTCTTCACGACCCTCGGCCATCCTTATGACTTCCGGTCTGAGTCGTGCCGACGACTGATCGTCCAAGGGCTCCTCTGGGCGTTGGGCCGAGAGGCGACCATTCCAGCCGCCGGGATCACCATCCGTCCGACCGACGACTGGAGACCTCCGAACTCCGGCATCGGGAACTTCAGACCGAAGCAATCCCCGAAACTCGATGCTCGGCCGCCTCAAAGTGGCCACGCCACGCTCGAGTGACCAGATTTTCTGGCTGGATCAGACCGATCCCATGGCCGATGGTGAGCAAGAGAAGCAGAAATCAGCCCGCTCCCGAGGAGATCTTGCTTCCGAAGCCGCCCCGAGCGGGGTATTGTTAGAGAGATGAACCTCCGGGATTGTGCCGATATCGAACGGTCTCTCCCGAGAACCCTCATCGATGGAGCCGTTCGAATGCAGACCAGACCAGACCGTGCCAGATCCGCCCGCCAACGTCCCGATCGTGGAGGTTCTGGACGTTCTGCACATTCTGCACGTGGAAACTCGCCCTGCGGATTCACCCTTGTCGAACTCCTCGTGGTGATCGCCATGATCGCCGTCCTGATTAGCCTTGTGATCTCTGCCACCGGTGTTCTCATGCAGACTTCAAGAGGCCTGACGTGCCTGTCAAACCAGCGGCAAATGATGCTGTCTTGGGACGCCTATGCCACGGACAACGCGGGACGATACGTCGCTCCGGACACGAATCGGCACGCTTGGGACTGGGTCCGTTCCGTCGGGGCCAACATCGGGCCTGGGAACACCGAAAAAATCTCAGCGCTGACTGAAGGCCGTTTGTACTCCTATGTCGGTGACGTCCGCCTCTATCGATCACCCGTCGACGAGTCGGATCCGATTCTTCGTCCACGGACCTACTCGCTGAGCGCCTTCTTCACCGATGGCGAAGGAACGAGCGACTGGAACGGGCCACCGAGTTGGAGCATTGGTACGCGGAGCAGGATTCCCAAGCCGAGCGAGACCATCTCCTTGGTCGCGGAACACGATCGCCGGGGTCATAACATCAACGGCTGGGGGATCAACCCGTATACCCCGGACTGGATCGACCAGTTGATGACCGACGACACCGGGTACTTCAACTTCGCATTCGCCGACGGTCACGTCGAACGATACAAGTGGGCCGGGGAAAGTTACTCCAACCCGGATCCGATTGAAGTGGCATTCAACGATCCGAGTCAACTCACGAACGTGTACTACCCCGGACCAGATTGGGACTGGGTCTCCAAGCGGCTCTTCCCAGGAAGCGTCGCCCTCTACGGCGACTGGTGAGCCCGACGAATGGCCGAGACCAACCTTCGATCGCCCCTCGGATTGGGCGTTCTGGCAATAGCGGCGGCTTTTTCTGGCGGTTGTGACCGCGACGTTGCGGCGCCCGTCCCCCAGGGATCCGACGGTGGTCTGGGACGCCTCGGAGCCCCCTCGACGCTGGACGATGACCCCACGGTTGCCCGTTTCAAGCGTGAAGCGGCGCCGTATCTCAAGATGCGAGCGGAATCGCGCCCCTTCGAACAGAAGTTCTCGGCCGGCACGATCACCGAAGCCGAAGTTGAGACGTGGCGAGCACTTGACGCCGGTTGCAGCGCCGAGCGACATCGACTGAACACCATCATGTACGACCAAGAGATCACTCCAGACCAGCGACGAGCCATGTTCTGGGTGCTCCGGCAGTCAAACTGACCCATTCGAGCTGGCTTGCCCTCCAGAGAGAGAATCTTCGGACATGCGATCAACAACGACCCGGAATTTTCGTCCCCTCCTCGCCCTCTCCATCATGATGCTTGCGGGATGCGTGAATCCCTTTACGGAAAACTACGTCGGCAGCCGCCAGGAACTGGAGGGCACACCAGTCCGCGTACAGAAGAAGATCAAGTCGGTTCGACTCGGCGTTAGCAAGTTCACCAAGCAGATCGAAATCGGGCAACTTCCCTCTGACGACGACGCACTCGCGACGGCCGAAGAAGTCGGGGCCAGTGCCTACTGGTGGCGATACGCACCCACCTATTCATCCGCGAATGAATCCGCGAGAATGGGTGCCGGAAACGGGAAGGTCGGCTCAACCCCCACCTTTGGACCGGCGCTCGGCGAAAAAGCCATCAAGTGGTACGAATTCGAAGCAATCTTTTACGCCAATCTCCCCGTTGAGAAACCGTAGCCCGCCTCTTCGACAGAACCAAACGAACCGACCGCCGCTTCTCGGACACCCGGCAGAATCCGATCGCACGCAAAATACGATTCGTGCGGTATGTGCGATTCACCGTCTATCCCAACCATCCAAAGAAACAGGGGACCGTCCGAAGACGGCCCCCTGCCTGTAGTCATTCATGCTCGCGACAGCCGAAGCTGAACACGCCTGATCAGTTGTAGACATAGTCCGCGTTGAGAACGCGATCGATGACTGCCTTCGCGTCGTTCAAGTGAGCCTTCGAATAGCCATCCAGTCGGCTTCCGTCACGACTCAGAACTTCGCCAATCTGTTCATCGAGTTCCCGAAGCTGTTGCCTCGAGAGACTCGCGACCGCAGTTCCCGATGCTCCGAAACGATTGTTTCCGCCGGCCAGTGAAACAATGCGCTCAAGCTGAGCTCGCTGCAGGTTCCGACGAAGACTTGAGATATACGGATCACTGTTCGTCCGCTTCCCGTCCGGGCGGGCGTCGAGTTCGGTCCAGACTGCAGCCTTCACCGCATCCATGGTCTCGGGAATGGTGAGCACGTCTTCACCGTTCTCCGCCCGGTACTCGTTGTCGTACATCCGATTCAACGTGGTCGGGTTGAGAATGAGGGTCAGCGCGGTCCGCTGGACCCCGCCAATCCGATTGTGCACGTCAAAGGTAGGGTCTGCCATCACCGATCGGAGCCCACCTCCATCGAACCACTTCTCAACCGTCATCTTCCGAAGCAGGTCTGAGTTCAAACCGTAGGCGGCATCAGGAGTCGTGGCATCGAGAACGATCGCCAAGGCCCGACGCTGCTGATCCGCAGGGACGTCAGTGATCGGGTCGAGCTCAGCGCCCTTCTTCACCCGATTAATGGTCGTTCCGCCAATCCAATTGCCAGCGGTTCCCACGGCGTTGAGATGCTTCGACAGAAGCATCATGTACGCCTGACGTGCCTTTGCCCAGCTCTCGCCGTCTTCGACCATCTCTTCGATGATCCGGCCCCGAAGTTCTTCAACGATCGCCAGCTGTGCATCGACGTAATCGAGCGGGTTCTTGGCGTGATCGAATCGGCGTGCCATGGGATCCGGTCCCGCGGTGTCTTCGTCGGTGAGATATCGAAGCTCGGGCTCGCCGCAGCGGGCGAGGATCGCATCCGTCTTTCCGGGGGTGTAGCCGTAGGAGATGGCCCAAAGGTCGTACGGACCAAGCTCCGTCGTGGTCCAAGGTCCCTGTTCGACGCCGTCGCCGAATGCGATGTTGACCGGCAGATAGTCCATCACGGAAGAGGAGATGGGACCGTCGAAGCCTTCGCTGTTCATCTCTTCGTACGAGACGAGTTCAGAACCGACGAAGTTATGCCGGAGGCCAAGGGTGTGTCCAACCTCGTGCATGATCACCTCCTTGAGGAGAGGACCGATGAACTCTTCGGGAACGCCATCAAGCATCTGCCCGTCGTTGTCCTGAGGATTGACCATTCCGAGGAGTTCAGCATTCATTCGCATGAAGGCCACGTCCATCGACTTTCGCATGGCGTTCTGACACGCGGTGCAGGCGTGGATGTTGCTTTCAATGGCAATCCCATCGGGGCCCGCGCCGGCGATGAGCCGGCCAGGGCCGTCGAGGCTCGGATGCATCGCCCGAAGGCCCTCGCCTCGAAGCTCCTCGAATCGAGTCGCGATCTGCGTGGTGACTTCTTCACGATCCTGCGGATCGGCCAGAATCACCCGGGGGTCGAACTCAGGGTTGTCGACCAGCCATTCGATGGTCTCGGAACCGAGACTCTCCATGGCGGCGTTGGGAATCTGTCGTTCATAGGCATCAACCCAGGAACTGATGAATCCTTCGTCCATCACAATGTCTGCATCGAGAATCTGACCGGTGCGGGGATTCACTCGGCTGGGCCCAATTGCGAAACCCATGTTCGCATTGGTCCAGATCATGAAGTTGTAGCGGGCATCTTCGGGGTCTTTTTCCATATGGGCGCCGGTGTTAGCGTCCTGCTGGTAGACCTCGACTGCATTGACGATGCCGACTTCTTCGAAGGCGGTGTTCCACTCGAGGATCGCATCGCGAACCCACCGTCGGTACCGGACCGGCACGGTGTGCTCGATGTAGAAGACGATCGGCTTCTTGGGCGGGCTCATCTGCAACTTGGGATCAGCCTTTTCAAGCTGCCAGCGATTGATATATCGCTTCCACGGCGTATCCGCCGCTGGGTCCCCGAGATCCTGAATGCTCGTCGTGAAGAAGCCGACTCGGTCATCCGCCTCGCGAGGCTTGTAGCCCGTGTTGCTGGGAATCATGGCGATCGAATAGTAGAACTTCGCAAACCGACCGCTGGAGAGCGGCATCTCGTAACAGAGTTCGACATTGCTCGGGAAGGTCTTGGCCTTTTCAACCGTGACGAGCCGAGTATTCGCGCCACTGGCGACGCGACCGAAGAAGCGACTCGCCTGATTGACGAAGAGGCCATTCAGATCGATGACCGGACCGCCGCCCGGTCCCATCGTCATAATCGGAACCTCAAGAATGACGCGATCCGTGAAGACCCGCTGCGTCGCATCCCGGCTCTGCTTATCGCCGGTGGAGACAACCGCGAAGTTTGGCTCGATCAATGCGAGCCGCTTCCCGAATCGCTTCCACTTCGCGTACTGGTCACCAGTCTGGACCGCGGCGGTCTCAACGCCGGACGCGACCGTCCAAGCGAGAAAGAGGTCCTGCTTCTCGAAGTTTCGAGGCAGTTCCGCGAGCGTTTTCTGCGTTTTCTTATTGATCCAGAGTCGGTAGAGACCGCGACCACCATCTGCAGGGGCCACCTCGGTGAAACCTTCCGAGATCTTTTCGAATGGCGGGAAGTCTTGGCTGGCGCCAGGTCTGGCTGACGACGGTGGGCCTTGCATTGCCGTGGCGGGAAGCGCGGCGACGAGGGCCGCGAGTCCGGTCACGCCAGCGAGGACGAGGGTTCGAGGATGAACCATGATTTCGAGTCTCCAAAGCGGAAAATGATTATTTGACGGCAGACCTACTGCACGACCTTGAGAACCTGCCGGCATCCGTTGCTGAAAAGGATACGGGGCTTCTACGCGTACCGATGGATTTCTGGGCGGTTGCCCTTGTGATCAGTGGTACGAAGAACAGGTTCGTCGGTTCACTGGGTTCCGGATTCCATTGTTTCTGCAGGCTTCAGAGTCGATTTGATCGGACGGTAATCCAGACCATCCGGCCCGACGACCCCGATCCCGATGTGGCCGGGACCCGTGCCCTGCCAATGCCGAGCTTCGAGCTGGACTGGGATCCCCGCCTTCAACTGAATGGGCGATGAAATCTGCTCTGATCGTTCATCCCAGCCGTTTGGACTGGTCCACCCGGTCAGCATCGCGAGCCGTGACCAGCCCTGAGGCCGAGCGGCATCCATCATTCGGAGCTCCGCGAGATCATCGGCGGTCACCAGAAACCGGTATTCACCGTCCTGGGGTGGCATAAACTGACCCCGAAGTCGCGTGGCGACATTCACGCCCACATCACTGGAGCCCATCGAAAACACTCGTTCAATTCGATCTGGTGGTGTCTCAAAGACCGAAAGCCCTGACGGATGACCCCGAGCGACGTTCTCCCACGTCTCCAAGGTGAATTCTGGGTCCAAGGCCATTCCAATCGGAATGGAAACGCCAGACGGCATTCCCGGGCCGCGCCAGGCGATCGAAAGATGGTCGGAGCCGTCGTGATCCCGATGCCGGGCCTCGAGGTAGTACCGCTGCCCCTTGATCAACGTCAACGGCCGCGACGTCTGACGCTTCTGACGGTCGAACTCATCAGGCCCGGCGAAACCGCTCACCACCGCCACCACCACCCGGTCGTTCGGATCCTCGGACGGCGAAAAATAGAGCAGCCCATCGTCATTCGACGTCATCGAGAATCGATACGAGCCGGTCCGCGGGGCCTCGATCCAGCCTCGAATTCGCTGTACGAAATGGTCCCCCGCATCATCGGCGCCAACGGGACGCGAGACGAATTCGACGCGATCTGGAGGCGAGGCGAAGGTCGCGTCGTCCTCCAGCGCTGCCGCCGACACCGAGGATCGCCAAATTTCTCTGGCGAAGACGAACGGTCGGTCGGGGGACGGTTGATCCTGCCCCTGGACAGGCCCCGCCAAGAACACCGCCCCAAGCAGGAGGCATGAATATTGGTGATGGATGCGGTTAGGGATCATGGGATGATTCTCCGCGGCGGATCTAGGATGCATCACTTATGGTGGCCCGCCGTCCCCCGCCGCCTCAGGAAGCGTCACGCCCCGCGAACCGGAATGGGCCTTCGTAGTCGACGACAGATGGAGACTCGCCTCGTGACTGACTTGCTCGAGAACATCCGGCTTTCGCTTTCAGACCCGCAGACCCGCCACGCCCTTCTGGTTCATTTTCCAATCGCATTCAGCGTGCTCGCCATCCCATTCACCGTCGTGCTCCCATTCATGCATCGCCGTCGAGCCATCGCCTATCGGCTCATTCTCGCGGCGAGCATTTTTGCGACCGGCGTCATCGCCTGGCAGGCGGGCGAAGCCGGGGAAGCGGCCGAAACGCTGGCTCAATTGAATCTTGGAACGGCCGGAACCTCGCTGCTTGAGGACCACCATGAAGATGGCGACCGTGTTCCGCTGCTCTTGACGGCCATCGCCGCGATGGTGCTGGTCACCACCATCCCTCGCCCCTTGGTCAGATCAGGGGCCGGAATTCTCGCGTTTGGATTGACACTCGCCACCGTGCTCTGGATCGCGAACGTGGCGAATCAAGGAGGCCGACTGGTGTATTGGTTCGGAGCGGCTGGGCCGGGCCAGACAGAGGCCTCAACCGGCTTCAACTGAGCCGAGCGATACATCCGATGGCCTTCGATGCAAACGGTGTGACCGATGGCCACGCCATTTGCTTAGCCGTCCGCCGGCCCGAGATACCGAGCACTCTTATTCTCGATCATGGCATGCCAACGCCGCCCGTGGCGGTCGACCACCTCACCCAGAAATCGTTCCCGGGTGCACATGGCGGGGCCACCGTGGCCAGGGGGGAGCGATGCAAAGGTCGCTTCCACCAACACCGGACCCTCGGGACCCTCGACTTCGCTTCCAAGGACGTCGAACAATGGCATGAGCACCTCCTGCAAATGACGCGGGTGCCTTCCGAATCCGGAAGGCCACAGAGCCAATCAAGGAACGATTGATTCCTTTCGAGACTGAGCCGAAAAAGGCGACCGTTCGTAAGGTACCCACCGTCCACCCCTCTGGTCCCAGAGACCCCGCTCAGGCCCCGCCGGGAGTCGCGGTGACTTCGACTTCGGCCCATCGAACAGGTCGAGCGTCTTTGTTCCAAGACCGGATGTAGTGAAAGCGGATCACACCCTTCCCCGATTTATTGGCGATGAAGATGAACTCCGAATCACCACCCGCCCCGACTCGCTCCGAATCGTTGGGCACGAAACGAGACTGACCCTGTTGACGGAGAAACGGTGGAAGATCGCCAGCAAGGACCCACTCGTAGCCAGTCCCCGCATTACCGGGAAGTTTGACCATGACCGGCTCACCCACCTTCTCGGCGATCTCACTCCGGGCATCGGGATGGAGCAACTCCACCCTCCCGTTGTAGGGACTCCCGGATCCGGCCGAGCATCCTCCGAGGAGTACCGATGGAAGGATGATCACGCCAAAAAAGCGACGAATGGCCGAGTTCTTGTTCATAGTCCGATTCCTTGCTGAAGTGCGCTCAAGTCGTCTTCGAATAATTCTCATGCCGCTGGCTCGAGAGGGATGGCGATCTTACTGAATCACCAAGACCAAAACTCGTCCTTATCAACGCATTAGACATGACTCCCGAAATTCACTCGCTCGCTGCGGGCGTTTTAGGCGTGGGAGTTGTCGCTTCAAATTCATAGGTCCAACGCTTCAGCTCGGGGGAGGAACTGCCCGCTCGAATGGTCGTCTCGGTGGTGAGATTCCCCTTCCCGTCGTAGGCCATTTCAACCACGTTGATCTTGCCGCCGAAGGTCCTGGTTTTCAACTGGTCTACTTGGCAATTTTCGTTGTGCGTCCACTCGCGAATCTCGACCCGTCCCTTGGTGAGCAATGTGACTTGCTTTGCCAAACACCCGGACTCGTCATATTCAAGGGTGACGCGACGAACGAATTTACCATCCGAGTTCACTTCTTCCTGCAGCAATAGATTCGACGCATCAAAGGTCCTCGTCGTCGCTTCGGGCGGGCGGCCCGCCCGAACAAAGATCGTCTTCACCTGACGCCCCGCCTCGTCGTAGATATGTCGCTCGGAGACCGTCTCGACGCCAGTTCGAGGGTTCGACTTGACCCAAGACTCAAGACGCCCCTTCTCGTCATATGAGTAGCCCTCGGTCCAACCAAGATTACCCATGAACACCGCCGAAGCCTTCACCGGACGACCCTCGGAATCTGATTCAAAGGTGACCTCAAGCGTCACGCCAAGGGTGTCTGAGCCCTGCTCAATAGTCCGGAGCGTTCCTTGGGAATCGAAACGGTAATTTCGAAAAATGCTCGGACCACCTGGTTTCCTGGCGTCGACCTGAACACTCGCCACCAACGGCGACCCGTTGAATGATCGAGGCGAAAAATCGCTGTCCAGCTGTCCGATTGCCGGATTCGCGAGGATCAGAAGCGGGATCATTCCAATCCAGATCGCCGTTGAGATTCGACGATTGAGCGTTTTGGAGCGCAGATTCATGGGCAAGGAGTTCCGAAACGAATATTGCCCCGACAGGTCGCCGGGAGTGAAGGAGACGAAGCCTGAGAATAGCGAACTCACGATTCAGATTGGGTTTCGAATCGAGACAAGCCCAAGAACCCTGCCGGGAGCGAGGATTCGCCCCGAACCGCCAGGTCGATCGCAATCTCCCCGATGGCGGGCGCAAACTTGTAGCCATGCCCGCTGAATCCTGCCGCCACCACGACGGCCGCCCGCCCCGGGAGCCGATCGATCACGAAATGCTCGTCCGGAGACATGGTGTAGAGGCACGACTGCACGGCGATTGGTTCACCGAGGACGCCCGGAAGATATCGCTCCATGTCTCTTGCGAAGCGATCGACAACGTCCGGGGGAACCACCTGCGGTGCATCCGGATCGACCGGGACACCTGGCCCATGAAAGCCGATTTTCATCCCCAGAGGGCCGGTTTGTCCCGCCCAGGTCGGCACGCCGTAGTAGACGCCGTCTCCGCAGCGACCTTCATCGTCGATTAACCACGCGGGCATCCCAGCGGACGAACACGCATCCCCGAGGCGGTTGGCGAACCAGACCATCTCCTTCCGCTGGGGAACGAGCGGGACGCGTGAGTTGAGCGATCCGAGGAGTCGGCTGGTCCAGGCACCGGCAGTCACCACCACCCGCTCGGCGTGGATCTTTCCTTGGTCCGTTCTGATCAGCACTCCAGCGTCATCCGCATCAATGCCGAGAACTTCGACTGGACGTCGAATCTCAGCACCGTGGCCCACCGCCGACCGGAGGTTCGCATCGATACCGGCTTCCGGGCGAACGAATCCCGCTCCAGGTTCGAAAACACCGCGCATTGCCTTGGGCAGTCTGAACTGCGGAAACCGCCGACGAAGGTCAGCGGGATCAAGCGACTCGATCGGAATTCCATGAGTCCTAGCGCTCGCCAGAGACGCCTTCAATAGCCTCGAATGATCACCACCCGCAAGGAGCACGCCGATTCGGTGTAAGCACCGGATTCCGGTCTCCGCCTCCAAACGATCCCAGCCATCGAAGGCTGACTGGAGGAGCGGCACGTAGTCCGCGTGTTCGAAGTACGCCTGCCGTGCGACTCGCGAACCACCATGCGAACTTCCAAAAGTATGCTCGTTCTTGAATCGCTCAAGTCCGAGGGGGCGAAGATCCCTCATCGCTCCTTCGCGCAAGACGGCCGAACCCATTCCACCCAGTCCCACGACCACCAGATCTCGCTGTTCCATGACACCATTCTGTAACGGGGTTGAACTTCTGGAGCAACCTCAGGGGGGGAACGCGGCGGCCACCAGCTCCGCGCGATCCAGCTCGTCCTGCCTTCTGTGCCTCGGTACCGCGAGATAAAAAAACGAACTCCCTCGGGAAAACCCGAGAGAGTTCTAAAGGGGTCTCAGCAGAAGTCGAAACCGCCACTAAGACCCCGGACGAAAGAGTCGTAGTTACTCGAACCCCTGAATAGTAATTCCAAAGTCATGTCTTGGCCGTGAGAACCGACAATAACCGCCAAATAATCCTGGAAATCGCCGTTTTCACTCCATAAACGGGTCAATTACTTATTTTTTCGAAACCTAATGTCCCCGTTTCCGTCACTCATTACGCCCGTTGCTATTCCCGCTTCCCGCTCCGTTTCTCCGAATAGATCCACCGCCCAAATATTGATCTCAAAGAGATCGATCTCGGTGCCCAGAATCGCTTCTACCCTCAATCCAAAATTCCTGTCCTGTGAGATTGAACTCCGATGATTAATCCTGCCAAGCCAGTAGATCGCCTCCCCACCAAGCAAAGACTCATGGACGCGATGATCAAGGTTGTCGGAAGTGACGGAATGCAAAAGGCGAGCGTACGAGCCATCGCACGCGAAGCTGGTTGCAACGAGGCGGTGCTCTACCATCACTTCCACAACAAGAACGCCATGGAAGAGGAGGTCTTTTCGAGCCTGGTCCTTGAGCTGGCGTCGTCTCGGAGTGAATTGGCCGCGAAAGAAACAGACCCCGTCAGATTCATCCGATCATGGGTGGAGGCAAGCTACCGCTTCTATGACGAACGCCCAAACGCTTTCGCGTTCGTGCTGCTTACCTTTCCCCCGGTTATTCCAATCGACAACCCTGCCTACACCGCCAATTCGGAACTGTTCGCCTCGTGTTTGCAGAACATCACGCCAACGGCAGGCCGCTCCATCTACACCACAAGCGCGAGCCTCTCAGCCTTCCGGGCGTTGCTGCTTGGTCCCCCTCGGGATATTCACTTGAATTTAATCGCGGGCCCAGCATCGAACTACGTGGATGAGATCACATCCCTCGCCACCGAAATCCTCGTCAAGCCAGCGTGATCGAGGCCGCAAGGAAATTACCCGGCCAATCAGGCGTGTCTCGCGATGGGGCCTCAAAGCGTCGCGGAACCATTGGAATCTCCAAACCGTTCAAGGGGCGTATCGGCTGCTGAAGCCATCGATTGGAAGAGATTACAGAGCGGCGTTCGTGATGCATGCGAGACGACTCGGCCCGGTTCCGCGGTCCCCCCACCGCCCGCAACCACGATCGGAAGATCATGATGATTGTGCCGGTTGCCGTCGGAGATAGCACCTCCAAACAGAACCAGCGTGTCGTCCAGAAGCGACCCACCGCGCTCGCCTTCGACCTTGGCCAGCCGCTCGATCAGATCCGCGAAGCGATTGTTTTGCCAGAGATTGATCTGCCGAATCGACTCGATCTTCGACTCATCGCCAGCATGGTGCGAGAGATGATGATGGCCCTGACGAACATCGATCATGGGATACGTTCGATTGGAGCCCTCGTTGGCCCACATGAAGGTACAAACCCGAGTCAGGTCCAGTCGGAATGCCAGCGTCATGAGGTCGCCCATCAACGCCAAGTGAGTTCCGTACTCGCCTGGAACCCCTTTCGGAAGCCGATCGAGCCCCCACTCCGATGAATCCTGTTCGGATCGTTCTACTTGTTCAATCCGACGCTCAAGTTCCCTCGCGCCATCAAGATACTCTTCAAGTTTGGCCCGGTCGCGTCCGCCAAGGTCCCTCGAAAGCCGATGAGCATCACCCCGAACCGCATCGAGAATGCTGCGTCGCCGACTCAACCGACGGCCCCTTGACGCTTGGGACTCACCGATTGGTCCCGCCATAAAGAGACGTTCGAAGAGCGCCCGGGGGCTCGTTTCCTTGGCAACCGGGGTCCGTGGCGATCGCCATGCAATGTTGGCGCTATAGGCACAGGAGTAGCCCGAATCGCAGTTGCCTGCGGTCAATGTTGGATCACATCCGATCTCAAGGCTGTCGAATCTCGTCTGCCCTTGGTGGCGTGCGGCGATCGCCTGATCGATGGAGATACCGTTCACGATATCGCTCCCCGCGGTCTTTCTGGGATGTGTCCCCGTTAGAAAGCACGCCGCGCTGCGAGCGTGATCGCCGGGACCATCACCCAATGCGGTGGCATTTCGATGCGAAAGTCCACTGTGCAGTGTGATGTGTTGACGAACCCGATTCAATGGACGAAGCAGTGGCGGCAAGTCTTCCGGAATGGGCGACACTCCGGGGTCTGTTCGTGTGGGAAGCCACTCAGGGGCATGGACACCGTTGGGAACGAATAGAAATGCCAGTCGCGTCGGCGTCGACGTCCGGGCCGCCGCTCGCGCCGTTCGAGTCATGGTCCCGGGCGACATCGCCTCCAGCCAAGGAAGTGCGATTGCGGTCCCAATTCCCCGAAGAACCGTACGTCGATGAAGCGTTTTCGCCATCAGGTGAATCTCCAAAATCGAGTCGGCTCGCATTCCGACGGTACCGACCAGACCCCCGCGAAGCAATGCCGAAGTCCTTCACCGCAAGCGATCGCTGACAACGGATCACGCCACCGACAGGCCGGAGAACACTACTTATCAGGCAGTGGCCGGGGCATTCGGCGAAATGCGTCACTCGTCACGATGAAATCAATCGCGGCCTTGACCGTGGGTTGGGCATGAAGTTCGGCAGCAAGCTGATCGAGCAGGGGTTCATCTCGCCATTCGAGGCCCCGACCGAGTGAGTAGATCAAGAGGTGCTTTGCGAATGACCGGAGTAACGCCGGATCCTCGATCAGCACATTTCTCAATCCACGCGGCCCTTCAATCTTCCGGCCACCCGGCAAGGTCGCCGCTGAATCAATCAACCGACCTTCTTCCTTGGTTCGCCACCGACCCACCGCGTCGAATGGCTCCAACGCGAATCCCAGCGCGTCCATTCGAAGATGACAGGATGCGCAGTCCGGATCTCGTCGATGGACTTCCAGAATCTGTCGAAGCGACCGGGCGTCGTCTTCGGATGCATGATCTTCGGGCAACTGGGCGACTCCCGGCGGAGGTGGAGGCGGCGGGCAATCTAGAAGTGATTCCATCACCCACTTGCCTCGCTTCACGGGAGAGGTTCGGGTCGGATTACTCGTGGCAACCAAGATGCTCGCATGACGAAGGAGCCCGAGATCCGCTTGCGGAAAGTCAACCTTCGCGAGATCGACTCTGCTAAATCCAACCGGATCGAGTTCCAGTTCGATTGGATCGACTCCGTAATGAATCGCCAGCGCCGGAGACCACCAAGAAGTGGAATCCTGAAACAGCGACAAGATGCTTTGCTCATCCCGGACATTTTCCTCAAAGACGCGAATCGTCTCTTCACGCATGTCCGCCAGCATGGCCGGCGAGACATCTCCAAACTGATCCGGGTCCGGCTCGAGTCGTTCGAGCCCTTCGACATGCAACCACTGCGTTGCAAATCGTTCTGCCAACGATCTCGAGCCGCCTTGCCGGAGAAGTCGTTCGGCTTCCCGAAGGATTCCACGCGGCGAGTCGAGTCGTCCCGCTTTGGCGGATTCAAGCAACATCGCGTCGGGAATACTCGCGGTCAGGAAAGCCGCGAGGCGACCGGCGATCGAGTAGCCATCGAGTGGCATCGAATCGTCCGCGGCGATCACCGCGCCACTTCTTGGCCGTTCGATTCTAAAAAGGAACTCTGGGCTTGCGATGGCGTAGACAACGAGCGCCTGCATCATTTCGGCCCGAACGTCGCTCGCATTTTCGTCATCAGACTCCGTGGCTGCCAAGACCACGTCAGCGACCGCCATTGCTTCTTTGGATCGGATCGAGCGACTCCAGCAACGCTCTAAGATCCATCTGGCCGCCATCGCCACCCCGGTACGCCGAGTCCCACGATTCATCCTGACCTCAAGGGCACGCTGAATCTGACTCGGCTCGCCTAGGTCGAGCGGGCCGACCAGTCGAATCTCCGCGACCAGCGCGTTTCGATCCCGGTTCTTTGGATCCGGGTTGTCTTTTTGGTAGTAATCGTTGAGAAAGGCCGCGGCCAGCCGCACGCCCTCTCCGGCGTGCTCGAACTCGACCGAATGCGTGGCTGGCGCCGCCGGCGATTCCGAGACTTCAACCCGATCGACGGCGACCTCATCCACCCGAAGTTCAAATCGCACGACGTCCGGTCCGGCTTGTTGTCCAGCAAGGTCGAACTCGGCGCGATAGCGACCAGGGCGAGGCAATTGAATCGCGGCGGAGATCACGCCACGGGTCGACAACCATCGCCCACCTCGCGAGGCCCGGCCCCCATCGAGCGCATCGACGGCGGCAATCTGGACTTGCGGCAACGACGTGTTGGCATCAAAGATCGAACGCCGGGCGACCGACTCCGCGAGATCTACGATTTTCTCGAAGAGCAAGGGCGATGTCGCCAAGACTTCTCCAAGGTGATCGAACCCGTGGCCGACGTCGTCAGCAGGAAACGTGGAAATATCGATCGTGATTCCGAACACGTCCTCGATGGCATTCGCAACCTCGAACCGATTCAAGCGACGCAGGACGACTCCAGGCACGCCGGCATCAGTCGCTTGCGCGGCGAGCACGTCTCCCAACACCGCGATCCCTTCGCGATACTCGGCCTCCGTCGGTGGTGCCGTCGCTGCATTTTCTTCTGTCACAGCCCTCAGAGGCGGCATGTCCCGGGCTCGCAAGCGATCTCTGACCGCCAAGAGCAGGATGGGGTCGACGGATGCAATCTCCTGTGACCTCGTCAGACTCCGAAGGTCCAAGCCGCCATCGTCTTCCGCGTTTCGATGACATTCGAGACAGTGGATATCCACCACTTCTGCGAAGGCCGACAAGTCCAGCATCTCATCCTCATCCCCGAAGGCTCGGCCACCCTCGACACCCGGAGCCGGAATGGCCGCAAGCGAGGCAAACGATGAAAGCAATATTCCGCCGAGCGAAAGAATCCCCACCAGTCCAGCCAAACGTACTGGCCGGAGGATTCGCATCCCATCGTCGGACCTCATGCGCCGGGAGTCCCGAATACCGCGTTCCGAAGTGATGCGGGCGCTGGCCGGCTGGCCACCTCATCTCCCTCGAGACGATCGAGGATCTCGCGGAGCGCCTCCGGCGAACCAGTGCGGCGCGCGATTTCGATGGCCGTCGACCACGCGGCCGAAGACTCGTCGTCAAGCGTTCGTTCCCAGAAGACACATTCGCCCAGGTCTTGACCGACAAAGACGACTTCCCCGAAGATCGACGCCTGCACAGAATCGTTCGGGACGGCCCAGCTCGCATGGAACACTGGGGGCGTCATCCGCCGACGTTGGTCCGCGGGATAGACCCGGGTTCCGAAACTGACGGTTCCCAGACTCTCGTCCCAATTCCCGTTGGTCAGGAACGGTTCGGCGTCGGTCCTGAGGATGACTTCGCTCTCCAATGGTCGTTCTCCACCCCCGATCGGAATGCCAAAGGGACCCGGAAGATCGATGGATCGATTGCCCGACCGCAGTTTCGTCTTGTCGGCATCACTGATCGCAGGCGACGCGAGCATGACTTCAACCGCCTCCTTCGACGTGTTCACCCACCACAGAAAAGAGAGCCCGGTGAGAATCAACTTCTGGTTACTGGGACCAATCTCGCCGGGATCGGCGCCGGGAACAAACTTCTGAACGGTTCGTTTGACGATCGGATCCGCGAGCTCCTTGCGAGTCCACGCCCGCTCACCCGCCGAGACCCAGCCGTCAATGCTGGAGAGAAGCACGAGTTGCGCCTCCCAAGGCTCGATCCATGATCGTTCCACCGCGAACGCCACCAACGGTGCGAAGACCTGCAATTGAAACCACTCGTCATCGCTTCGCGGACCGCGTTCCTTGGGAGGGCGGAATCGGGTGTCGATCCGTTGCCCCTGCTGGACGTACCCCCCCGCATTGAATCTGAGGAAGGCGCTCATCGCATCTGGGAGCAGTTCCTCGTTGGCGATTCGCTTCCATTCTGATCGCGCCTCCTGATCCTCGATGCGCGACTCGAAAAACTGTATTGCCATCCGAATCCAGAGTTCACCCGCGTTCATGCGGTCCCGGAATGCACCCCAGTCATCGCGGGCGGCGCCAAATTGCTCGACGTACAGGAATGACGTGCCAAACGTCCCTTCAAGCGATGACCAACCGTTGCGATTGCCGATCTCGCTGGGGAGATCGCGTTCCTCGAACACGCCCTCGAACCGGACGCCGTCTCTTCCATCAGTCCGTCTCGACGGCGATGTTGCGTAGGTTTCGGACAGTCGCCCGATCTCCGCCCGATTTGCGCGATTCGTCTCGAAGGTCCGTTCTGGTCCATCGGCACCAACCTGCATCTCCACTTTGATCTGACGATTGGTGCAGCCACCGAACAGACCGGCCCCAACGCACAACGCCACGATGGCTACCGTCGAACGGACGCCGTCTGGAAGAAGCGAATCGGAGGAAGAAACCGCCGGTACTTGGGAGCGATTCAGCATGTGTTGATCCTACGTCACAGGAGGGCTTGGGCGGCGACGATTTCGTGAAAGGACGAATTGGCGATTCAGCCGAATGGTGGACAAGCCGGATCAGATCAGCGAATGGCCCTCACCAGCCACGCCTCAGCACCGCCGGGATGGACGGTGGTCTCGTATTTGGCAGCTTCGATCGAGCCGAGCTTGAAACCCGCTTGCAACAACGCCGCACTGAATTCGTCGTGGGCGAGTCGCCGCGGTCCACGCGGACGGGTTTCCGCGTCGCTGAATTCGATAAAGACCGCAGCGCCACCAGGCCGAAGGGCCGACGCGACCATCTCGAGGTAGTCGGCTCGCTCCCGGTCAGAAAAGACGTGCAGTACTCCAGCATCAAGCACCGTTCCGAATGATCCGGTTGGTTTGAAACTTCGGAGATCCGCGACTTCGAGCCGGACTCTTTCCGTCAGAGACGCCGCCGCGATCAATGCGTGCGCTTGATCAACCGCCGCCGGCACCGCATCCACCGCCACAATCTGCAAATCGCGACGCGCTGTTGCGATGGCCACCGCATTCTCGCCAGTACCGCATCCCAGATCGAGGAGCGGACCGGCGTCGAACCAACCTCGCAAGAGTGCGGTCATCACCGCGGGCTGAGGCCGGCCGGTCACCCAGCTTGCCTTCGACTCGCGATAGGCATCATGAAAAACCTGATGCACCACGCCCTCTGCACCGATGATCCGCGTCGTTTGTTCGGCTTTCGAAATTGAATGATCCTTCGACATCTGATTCTCGCGTCTCCGTCTCGGGGGCTGCATTCCAATTTTACGATCACCAGTGGATCATGGAGGACGCTTAAACGCGGTATCCGTCGCATCTCCTGCGGACCGCATGTAGGCAAGGAGATCCAGAATCTCGTCCATATTCGCCGTGTCGATCAACCCGGCCGCCATGGGCGTCACGGGAGTTCGAGCGGTGATCTCTGCCAAGGGAATCTCAATTCGCAGGGTGCCGGTTCGCGGATCGGGCGCCACGGCGAGGACGCCTCCTTCCTCGGTGATTGGAAGTCCGATCACCGGATCGGCATCGCCACGCTCAATGAGCACCCCCGCATACTGATCTGAGAGATCTCGTGCGGGTTCGATGATCGCAACCAGCAGGTCATGCGCCGAGAATCGCCCGCCCACGCCCGTGAGATCCGGCCCGTAGGCGATGCCCACGTCCCCCACCTTGTGACACGCGGCACACTGCAACGCTTCGAACATCTCGGCGCCGCGTGCATGGTCACGCCCTGCATTCACCCGCGCCAGATGGGTTGAAAAATCGTCGACCGACCAGGCTCGTACGAATCGACGAACATCAGCCTCGACCGCCGCTTCCTTCATCGCCGCTTCTCGAGCGGCCAGCATCTCGGCAGCCGCCGGACCGAGCGTCTTCGCAAAATCGGATCTGATCGCCGCGACGAACCCCGGAAGGCTCGCGCCGCCCGAATACGACTTTGCTCGATCGAGCGCCGACATGAGCCGGCCCCGGGACTCGTCGTCCCAGCCGGATCGTTGCAATCGAAGCGCATGAAGGAAGAGGATCGCAGTCTCCTGCCGGTCCGCTCCCTCGATCAATGGCAACGTCGACTCGATGACCGACGAGTCGTCGAGGGCCACGAGAACTTCGACCAGCACCCGGTCGGTGCCGTAGATTCCAGTCGGATAAATCGGGTCGATCAACTCGATCACCTGCCTCCGCACATCCGGTTCGAGGGGGCCGTGGCGAGTGAGCAGCAGTCCAAGCACTCGGGCGAGATGGCGTCTCCCGGATTCGGAATCGTCTTCGTCCGCCATCTCCTGAATCCGGCCGACCCCGCCGATCGCCTCCGCCCGGTCCCCGACCCGCATGATCGCGAGCGCAGACTCCCAACCACCGGCATCGGCCGGCAGATCGAGCAGGGCCTCGACGACATCGTCGTCGGTCTCGGTGAAGG
>Ga0222662_1000139_pt1 | contig 67380 bp, 41 predicted proteins | sample AntAcemetagen600_FD_179821 | JGI IMG/M metagenome (GOLD analysis project Ga0222662, IMG submission 179821) | Saline water microbial communities from Ace Lake, Antarctica - #600 | ecosystem: Environmental > Aquatic > Non-marine Saline and Alkaline > Saline | place: Antarctica: Ace Lake... | reverse complement strand
CTCCCAATGAACCCCCTTATGACCACCCCCGAGACGGGAGAAGCCCTTCCAAAGGGCTGGACGGTGGTCGGAGGACCAGCAAACTTCGACTTCACCACCAATGCCAAAGGGCAGTTAGAGGTGCATGGATACGGCTCTGCACCACAAAATACGTTTCTCACCAGCGCCGCCACCTACGGTGACTTCCTTCTTGAGTTCGAAGTATTCATCGACAAGGATGGCGGCAACTCTGGGGTACAGATTCGAAGTTCGATCGATGGTTCGCGGATGTTCGGCTACCAGATCGAAATCGATCCCTCAGACCGCTCGTGGTCAGCTGGTCTCTACGACGAAGGACGGCGAGGCTGGCTCGCCTCACTCGAGGACAATGTGAATGCTCAGGAGGCGTTCGCACCTGGGGCTTGGAACCACTACAAGATTCTCGCCATCGGCCCTCGGATCCGGACTTGGATCAATGGTGTTCCGGCAGTCGACCATCTTGACTTTGTGGATGCTCGGGGCCAATTTGGATTCCAGATTCACTCCGGCAAGTGTGATGTTCGTTGGCGAAACATCCGAATCGCCAACCTTGGTGAGCGAACCGAAACGATTCTCCTTGACGCTTCGCAGCATCTTGGATTTCACGTCACACCAGAAAATGGCCTCTCAGCCCAGGGTGATGGTTGGAGAATGAACCAGGCCGGTGTTCGAATTGAGAGTGTTCATTCGCTTGCGGATGTCCCAAGCGTTCTGACGATCAAGGTGAACTTTGGTCAGGGAACATTCTTTGTCAAGATTGGCGATGTGGTCTCGGGCCCTGGATACAACCTCAGGATCCCAGGGCCACTTGGTTCGCCAGAGATGCCCGGAACAATTCAGATTCTTCGTTTCGCGGATCAACTTCGTGTCATGGTCGATGACGTCCCGTTGATTCCTGGTCCACCCGACATTGGTGGTGCCTTACCAATGAGTCTTTCTAGCGCGCTTGATACCAACGCTGTGATTCATCAAGTATCGATCAATCTTCCATCAAAAATGGTAGCGGCGTGGATTGAGAAAACTCAATCCGCGTGGCTGGAGCAGTCGAAAGCCGCGGCGCTCGGCAATGATTCAACAAAGACTGAGGCTCAAGACGTCGAGCCGTAATTTGATTCATCAGCCGGCTGCTGAACGTGGCCAGATCTGGGCATCAGCGCCGACCACCTGGTTTCGACCGGAATTCTTAGCTCGATAAAGTGCTTGATCCGCGACCACAATGAGCTTCTCTGGAGTTGGGGTGCCCGAGATGCAACTGAGATCTGCGACCCCGAAGGACGCGGAAATATGGACACCAGGGCGGTCTGGCCATTGAATTTCTGAGATCCGCACCCGGTGACGATCCGCGACTTCTATTGTTTCTTGGAGATCTGTTCCCGGCACGATCAGCGCGAATTCCTCGCCGCCGTATCGACACGCGACGTCGGGTGATCGGCCGCTCCCCAGAATCGCCGCGGTTCGTTCAAGCACTTCGTCGCCAAAGGGGTGGCCATGGGAATCGTTGAGATTCTTAAACCGGTCGAGATCACAAAGCACCAGGGATAGTGGGTTTCCGTAGCGAATCGCCGACGCAGTCTCTGCTTCCAGACGATCATCGAGATATGCACGGTTCCAAAGCCCCGTGAGCCCATCAAGCTGAGCTCGCTGTGCGAGCATCTTCACCAATCGTTGCATCCGAAGTGCGGACCGAACTCTCGCTTTTAGCTCGCCGACATCAAAGGGTTTTCCGACGAAGTCAACCGCGCCCAGATCAAGACCGCGGACCCGATCCATTGTTTCATTACTGGCTGATACGAAAATGACCGCGATATCACGCGTGCTCGGATCAGCTTTAAGACGAGCAAGTACCTCAAATCCATCTAAGTCTTCAAGGTCGATGTCGAGGAGAATCACCTCAGGTTGAAGTTCTTTCGCCGCCGCTATTCCCTTGTCCGCGGTGTAAACGGAATGAAGGTCGATCCGCTCATGGCGCAGGCGTGCCCGCAAGAGTCGGTGAACAAGATCCGAGTCATCGATCGCGAGTACCCGCGGACGCATCGGTTCATCCTGAGACATATTGAACCCCGAAAGTCGATTTCAAGAATCCGCCGGACGCACCGCGGCCCGGCAGTTATTGATCAGATCCTCGACCCGCTCTGTCAAATCAGAAATCATGGATTCATCGGTGAGGAGGTCGTATTCCAACCTCGCCGCTGAGTCGCCAATTGAATCAAACCCATATCCACCAGCGGCACCCTTCAGCTGATGGGAGATTCGCTGTAACGCGGCCACATCCTCTGAAAGGAAGGCTGATCGGATCGTTTCCACCCGTTGATCTAACTCATCAACAAAATGAATGACCAGATCCCGGAGTTCGGGATCACACTCATAACTGCTGTGAATTGGAGGTGTTCCGTCGGTATCTGAAAGGTGGTCCATGACAGAATCATCGGCAGATCACCCACTCCCCTTTGTGATGTCGGCGTTGACCGGATGGTGATCGGACGAACACGATCCAATCCGTTGATACAACCGTTACAAGTCGCATTCCCCAACCAACTTGGTCCATCGCCGAGTATCATGGGTGATCACCTTGTCCGACGTCGGGGACGCCCTCGGCTTCCGGAGTTTCAATATGATTCCCAAGCAACCACCCCGTGATGGGCAGTCTGGTTTCTTGTATCTCCCGCCCTACCGAGTTCATGGAATTAGCGTGGCGGGCGAGTACACCACCATCACCATTCCTGAGTTCGGAATCACCTTCGACATGGGTCAATGCACCCGTGCTTCGTTGACCAGTGACCTAATCGCTCTGAGCCACTCCCATATGGACCATGTGGGTGCGATTCCTTATTGGTTCAGCCAACGTTACTTCCAGAAGTTAGAGGGTGGCCGCATCCTCTGTCATCCAGAAATAGCTGGGCCCTTGCGACGAATGCTTGAGTCATGGGTCGACCTTGAACGTCAAAAAACGCCAAACAAGGTTGTGGAAATTGAGCCGAATGGTGAGGTGGAACTTCGGCAGAATGTGATTCTTCGGGCGATTGAAACCAGACACACGTGCCCCAGCCTTGGTTATGCCGTGATCGAAAACCGGCACAAATTAAAGGCGGAGTATCAGGATTTTCCACAGGGTGAATTGCGTCGGATTCGGGGTGAAGGGGAAGAGATCACCGTCAAAACGGAGATCCCTTTGATTGCTTACACCGGTGACACTGATCGTGGTGAATTCCTAGAGCGAGATGAATTTACAAAGGCGAAAGTCGTCGTCGCGGAGTGCACGTTCTTTGATGATGATCATCGTGGCCGAGCTCGAATTGGTAAACATCTTCACCTTGACGATATCGCCGAGCTTCTGAAAAAATGGGAGGCAGCGCATGTTGTCTTAGTTCATCTCTCACGAAGAACACTTCTTTCTGACGCGCGGGATCGCCTTGCGACGCTTGGGCCGGATGCTGAACGAGTGCATCTTCTGATGGACCATCGAACGAACCGGCGACGCTACGAAACACAACTTGCAGAAGTCGCTGGTGAAGAATCTTTGGATGTCGCGGATGACTCAACGAAAAAGTCAAGTGGTTCCCTGGCTTCGGAAGGACTTCGAGAGAAAGGTTGACGAGCCCCCCTCTGAGGAGTTAGATTCTTAATCTCGATCACGGTGGGCTTCGTTGATCGAGTGTTCCAGAATGAACTACATCAGGAATGCCGTTGTTCCAGATCTTCCTGATTCACGAGCGATAAAGCCGCGTGGAGGCTGTCGATATGTCGAGACCAGATCCGGAACTCCGTAGAGATCTCATCGCACATCTGAGGTCTCATCACCCGGAAATGTGCCGTGCATGGTTCGATGACATCGAACCGGTCGATTTTGAGGGTGGTGTTCTTCGACTCTGTGTTCGAGAACCAGTTCAACTCCGCTACCTCCAACGGGCGTGTATCGATCCCTTCAAAGAAGCTGCTCAAGCGGTCACCGGGATGCTTATCTCAGTGCGTTTCATCGCACCAGAAGAGTGTGAGCAACCCGAACCAAGTGAGTTGACCAACAAGAACGGCCGTCAGAAAGCTGTTTCTCGCAACGAGGGAATTGATCTCGCGGCCGAGCAGATGGTTCTGAGTCCTGATTATGTCTTTGAAAATTTCATCGTCGGACCCGGAAATCGCCTCGCCCTGATGGCGGCATCGGCTGTCTCTGAAAAGCCCGGACGAGCCTACAACCCGTATTTCATCCACGGTGGTGTTGGGCTTGGGAAGACCCACCTTCTGCAGGCGATCTGTCAGTTGATTCTGGCTGATCAACCCGACGCAAACATCTGCTACATCTCGTGTTCAACGTTTATGGATCTCTTCCATGAGTGTGTGAAGGCTGGTCGAATGCAGGATTTCCGGCATCACTTCCGAACGGCTGATGTTCTGGTGATCGACGATATTCACTTCTTGTCCAAGCATGATCGGAGCCAGGAGGAGTTCTTTCACACCTTCAACGCCCTGTATCAATCGGGCCGGCAGATCGTGTTGAGTTCTGATGCCGCCCCAGCAGAAATCCCAGACCTTGAAGAGCGATTGACAAGCCGTTTCAATTGCGGGTTGGTGGCCCGAATCGAGCGTCCTTGCTACGAAACACGGGTCGCGATCCTCAAGGCGAAAGCCAAGCTCCACGATCTGGAGCTTCCAGATGACGTCCCTGCTTATATCGCGGCTCGGTTAGACACCAACATCCGCGAGTTGGAGGGTGCCCTCTCCCGAATTAGAGGGTTTTCACTCGCTGAGAACGAGCCGATCACGCTTGAACTCGCCAAGAAAGCGCTTGCGGATGACCCCTCAAGGGGTGGTAGCGAGGGTGGCGCGGCTCCGTCGATCCAGACCATTATCGAGTCTGTCACCCGTTATTACGACGTCAAACTGACGGATCTGCTCAGCAAGCGGCGGCACAAGTCGATCACGGTGCCCCGACAAATCTGCATGTGGCTGGCTCGACGTCACACCCGGTTTAGCCTTGAGGAGATCGGTGGATACTTTGGCGGCCGCGACCACACCACGGTCATGCATGCGATCCGGGCTGTAAATCGCCGTCGTGACGAGGACTCCTCGTTTTCGGATGCTCTTGATAGGCTAGAAACGAACGTTCTCGGTCCTGGTTGAAGCGTTATTCCAAGCCGACCGGCCTCATATCCTGACGAACGAAAAACCCCATCCAGATCCCTATTTGGGACCTCGGGTGGCGTTCTCTCGTCCTCATCAAGACGGGATCTTCTCCACAACAAGTGTGGATGAGACCTTCGAAAAGCGCCGGTAGAAACGAGTCTGAATCGTTGTGGGTGACGGTGAACATCTGGCCAACCCGACATTGGTCTGTGAACGCCGGAAACACCAACCCTTAACAGCGCGAGACGACAGCCAATTGACAAAGCGTTATCAGAGACTGGTGGTTGTAAACCTATATAATAAAATGGTTTACGACTCTTGTTCTTTGTTTTTCCACAAACCGGCGCCTCTTTCCTAAGAGAGAAGAGATAAAGAACTCTTTCCTCTCTCGGAGAGACCCTCCGGCAACCTGATCGGGCTTGTGTGTTCGTTGTGGGAAAGTGTGGGGCGTGTTACTGCTGGCAGATTGGGCAATAGGTCGTGGTGCGGGCTGCGATCGTGAGAACCTCGAGCGGGGCCTGGCAGCGAAGACAGGGGGATCCCCCTCGACCGTAGACCCGATGATTTTCAATAAACCCTCCCGAAGAGCCGTCCGGGAGGATGTGGTCACGCAAGGTGCTTCCACCAGCCTTGATGGCGACTTGGAGCGTTGACCGAATTGCGGCCGCCAAGCGAGTTGATTCAGCTAACGAGATCGAATCACCAGACCGGGCCGGATGAAGACCCGCCAGGTGCAGCGCTTCGTCTGCGTAGATATTCCCGATGCCCGCCAAGACAGTCTGGTCAAGGAGGGCTGCCTTCAGAGAGCGTCTGGTCCCCCCAAGGAGGTCGTGTAGACGCCGCCCTCGGATTCCGGTCGCCTCTGGGCCAAGACCCGCCAGAAGACGGTTCTGGCAGTCCTCGGCCGAAGCAAAAAGGTACACACCGCCAAATCGCCTTGGATCAATAAACGATAGTTTTATCTTTTTCTGGGGGCGCTTCGGCGGAGTGATAGTCCAGACCAAATGCCGATGGGGTGGAAGTGGATTGCGGGTCAGTCCCTCTTCGATCGTTATCCGGCCAGACATTCCCAGTCTGATGACCATTCCACCACCGTTGGAGAACACGATCATCAACTGTTTTCCTCTTCGGCCGACCGACTGAATGACCTGGTGTCGGCCGACATGGTCTACCGAGAGCCGCCCTTCGCGATGACGAGATCGATCTCGAACCACGTCTCGGCGGTGAACCTTCACACCTTGGATGAAGCCACCAGTGACTACCGGTTGGACTTGTCGACGGATTGCTTCAACTTCGGGAAGTTCTGGCATTGGTCTGAAATAAGAATAAGAAGACGGAACTATCCGATTCACACAGGTGTTTATCAGGAAGTGTGAACACCGGAACCAAGAGACGGGCCGACTATACTCAAAGGGTTCAAATCCACTTCGGAGCAAGGGTGTGCCTTCGGCACCTCCCGACCCTTCCCACCGCGATCCACGATACGGAAACACGATGACCGATCCAAAGTTGCATCAGGATGACCCCGCCGCCTCCGCTTCGGAGGTTCAGAATGTATTCAATAGAATTCGAGGTGAGGTTCAGAAAGTAATCGTCGGTCAGGAAGATGTCGTCGAGGAGGTGCTCATCGCCATCTTCTGCGGCGGCCACGCGATTATCGAAGGAGTGCCGGGGTTGGCGAAGACGCTTCTCGTCCACACCCTTGCCAGCACACTGAACCTTCAATTCTCTCGGATCCAATTCACCCCAGACCTCATGCCTTCGGACATGACCGGGACCGAGGTGATTGAAGAAGACAAGGCAACCGGACAGCGGAACCTCAGATTCGTACCTGGTCCGATCTTCGCGAACATCATCCTCGCGGATGAGATCAATCGCACCCCGCCAAAGACCCAGGGCGCGCTCCTGGAAGCGATGCAAGAGCGACAAGTGACGGCAGGGGGTGAGTCGCACCCACTCCCCAGTCCATTCTTCGTGCTTGCCACTCAAAACCCGATTGAGCAAGAGGGAACGTATCCGCTCCCCGAAGCCCAACTCGATCGTTTTATGTTCAACATCAGGGTTGGCTATCCCAGCGAGGAAGACGAGCTGGCCATTGTTCAACGAACGACCACCGACGAATCCGTCTCCGCAGATCAAATCCTCACCGGCGAGGATTGTCTCCGAATCCAAAATTTAGTCCGCCAAGTTCCGGTGGCACCTCATGTCGCACGGTACGCACTTCGAATTGTGCGCTCGACCAGAGTTCGCGAGTCAATCGACGATAAACCAGACATCGTTCGCGACTACCTCTCATGGGGCGCGGGCCCTCGCGCGAGCCAATTTTTAGTTCTTGCGGCGAAAGCCAAAGCGCTCATCAGTGGGACATCACACGTCACTCCAGAACACATTCGCGCTGTGGCGCTGCCCATCCTTCGGCATCGGCTCATAACCAACTTCAATGCAGAGGCGGACAACATCAACACCGACGACATTGTGAAGCGGCTTCTGGAGATCACCCCGATCGACGAGTCGAACACGGAGACCAGGACCACGCTTGACTCTGTAACCCACTGATTTTCATGGTCCTTTGGTTGATTCAACTATTTTCAAGCACCGCCCAGTCCCCGACCCAGAGACGGAGAACCTGTTGACCGATTCGAACCCGGGATCCGCCGGCATGCGTGCCGAACAGTATCTCGCTCCCGAGACGATCGGGCAGTTGACGTCATTTGAGTTTCGAGCTCGGATGATCGCCGAGGGCGTGATGAGTGGAATGCACCGTTCGCCCTATCAAGGTCTCGCGGTTGAATTTGCGGAGCATCGACAATACGTTTCTGGGGATGACCTCAAGCATCTCGACTGGAAGGTCTACGGCCGAAGCGACAAGCTTTATCTCAAGCAATATCAGCAAGAAACCAATCTTGACGTGGTCATTCTTGTGGATGCGTCCGCGTCTATGAGATTCGGAACCCTCAAGGTGAAACAAGGCTGGGGCGGCACCGACGCATCCTCACGGATCAACACCTGGACCAAATTTGATCACGCAACCGCGATCGGAGCGGCGTTGTGTTACCTGGCGCTCCAGCAGCGAGATCGTGTCGGCTTGTCAATGTTTTCAGACGGAATCCAAGCCCAAGTAAAACGCTCCAACGCGAAGACGACTTGGCGAAACATCGTTCGAACCCTTGCGACCGAAACAGTGGACAGCACCACGGACTTCAAGAAAGTCGTCGAACAAACTCTGGCAACCGTGTCCAACCGGTCACTCTTTGTCATTGTGAGTGATTTCCTTGTCCCGACCGAGACGGTCCGGGCGGGACTCGCTCGACTCCGACACCGCCGGCATGACGTGATGTTGATGCAGGTTTTGGATCGACAAGAGCTTCAATTCAACCTAGACGAACCCGCACCATTCGAGGGTTTGGAAGGGGAGGGGCGAGTCAACATCGACCCAAGAGTTATCCGGGAGGATTATCTTTCCGCCCTCACCAACCATTGCAATACCCTCGAGAAGACGGCGCGAAGCCTTGGTTTTGATTACCTCCGACTCGATTCCCATGGGTCGGTTGGGCCCGCGCTCGCCGCACTGTTGGGCCGCCGAGCACTTCTCTCCCGCGGAGGGCGGGCGGGATGACCTTTGTAACCACATCACTCGCAATCGCGGGCGTGATCGCCGCCGCGATCCCGATTCTCATTCACATCCTTCTCCGCCGCCGCCGAAAACCCATGCAGTGGGCCGCGATGTCACTCCTGATCGAAGCGGCCCGTCGACATCGACGGAAAGCCAGGCTTGAACAGATCATCCTCCTGACCGTTCGAGCGGTCATGCTCATCTTGCTCGGCGCGGCACTCGCTCAACCACTCTTTGGGGATCGAGTTGGCGTGGTGGGGTTGAGGACGACACACATCATCCTTGATGACGGAATCATCAGCGGACTCATTGAAGCCGACGGAAGAACCTCTTTTGAAAGGCAGGTTGCGGAAGCAGCCACATTCATCGATTCACTTCCTAGCGGCGAGCAGGTCTCGGTCATTCTGGCTGGAGCACCGGTTCGATTCCTCATTGAATCACCCACGACCGACCACCGGTCGGCAATTCGTGCCATCGAGACGCTTCAGAGCCGAGAAGGCGCCACCGACCTCGCATCCGCGTTGGAACTTGCCGACACCACTCTTGATCGCGAAGGGGTTCAAGGAGTGCGGATCTTCAGCGACTTCAGGCGGGGCAGTATTGATGATCGTCGCCGACCACCAGTCCTCCACGGACCGGCGGGATCGCCAATTGAACTCACCGCCTCGATGCCGATCGACGAACCCGCAACCAATATCCAGGTGATCTCGATCAAGACTGCCCGGAGCCCGCTCTCCACCATGGGAACCGGCGACCTCTTGCTTGTTGAAGTCAAGCTCCGCCGCACCGGACTCACTCCCGCAATGGTCTCCAACGTTCGTCTTGAGGGTGATGCGATGTCTGGAGTGGAAACCCGAAAAGTCGAATGGTCGCCGGGCCGCACCGAAATACAAGTTGATTTCCAAGTCAGAGTCGACACCGATGGCGGGGTGCTTGAGGTGGTGATCGATCCAGACGCACTCCCCCTTGATGATCAACGGTTCGTGATGGTTGATGGTCGTGAACCAACCCGTGTTCTCTTGGTCGACCGAGACGAACTCGCAGGCTCAACAAGGCTAGATCGACTTCGCGGAACTGATTGGTTCGAGCGGGCCTTACTTCCATTTCCAGATGCCGCGATCGCAGAAGCAATCACGATTGATCGGGTCGACCCAGCGACCATCAATGATCGCGATCTTGAGGGAACATCAATGGTCGTGATCGGGCGACCAGACCTACTTCCTCTGGAATTCAATTCCACACTCACAAATTGGATCCGCCGAGGCGGAATCGCAGTCGTACTTCCTCCTGGTGAATTAACAATTCGTCCTTGGGCCTCACCACTGCTCGAAGAACTCAACCTCCCATGGTCGGTCTCACTCGAACCTTCTCGGGTCGATCCACCAAGGTCACTTTCAGCTGAACAACCAAGCTCCGCACTGACCACGCTGTTGGACGCTGAACTCGTCGAACTGGCTCCGAGTGTCAGAATTGATCAACGATTACCCGTCACTGATGTTCCTGACGGCGACGTCGTCCTTCTTGACGACCAAGGAGACCCGGTCGTCTTGGACGCACCGATCGGGGCGGGAAGAATTGTCTTCTTCGCGGTCAACCCAGAATTAGAGTGGACAGATCTTCCGGTAAGACCACTCATGGTTCCCCTGGTTCAAGAGATCGTTCGGCAAGGGTCAGCGCTTTCGAAGCGCGACATTGATGGCGTGGTGGGCATTCGACCACCCATGGTGCGTCAGTCGAGTGTCGCCACCGTCACCCTTCCTGGATCAGCCTCACAAGCAGTCACCGGCACCGAACTCCAGATCCCAGATCGAACCGGTGTGGTGGAGGGTTATGATCTCGGCGGCAATCTCGTCGAGCGAATGGTGGTAAATCCCGATACCGACGGTGGTTTCGTCGATCTTCTTGCCCAAGACGCCGTGGCGGCGTGGCTTGAATCATCAGGTTCTTGGCAATTCACCGGACCCGACGCGGTGGTCGTCGAACAAGTCGATGAACGAAGCAACATGGCGGTGATACTTATTGCCATCGTGCTCTTCTTGGCGTTTCTTGAGACCCTGCTAGCACGGTGGTTTACCCGTGGTGGTCTTCGGAGCAGTCGATCAGCCGGCCTCACCGGTGCGAATGCTGATTCCGAACAAGATCGTTTTGGGAGAGGGGCGGCCGCGTGAACACCGACTTTGGACGATGGCTCCTCGGAATTCGTGATCTTCCCGTCGATACTGGAAACCTTCAGATCGCATGGGAACGGCCACTTCCGGGGTGGATTTGGCTCCTGTCGATCGCGGTTTGCGTGGGAATCGCATTTTGGTCCTACAGCAAGCTCGATGCGAGCCGGCGAGCTCGGGGAATCCTCGCCACGACCCGGATCGGAATACTGGTTCTGCTTTTGGTCGCAATTGCTGGACCAATGATCGAACTTCCAAGGGAACAGGTTGAGCCGGACTGGGTTGCAGTACTGGTCGATCGAAGTCGCAGCATGCAGGTTCGGGATGGCCTTGAGGATCCCGAGGGACGTCGAACTCGCGAACAGGACCTGCAACGCATTCTGGAGGAGGCAGGTCCGGCATGGCGAAATCCTGGAGATACCCGCGAGGTACTTTGGCTTGGATTCAGTGATGGTGTCTTTGAACTCTTACCAGAAGAGGCAGTTTCTGGTGAGACATTATCGTCCGAAAGAATTGGCTCGCCGGCGCTTTTAGAATCTACCCCAATCATTAAGAGTGGTGAGGCTGATGGTTGGCGGACACGGATCGCACCCGCATTCGAAGAAGTGCTTCGACGAACCGCCGGTCGACCACTTGCCGGTGTGGTCCTCATCTCTGACGGGCGGACAAATTCGCCACCAGATCGAGACCTCATTCGTCGGCTGGTTGGTGCTGCAGCCGGAGTACATACGATCCCTTTAGGTGCCGAGATCCCCATGGGGGATACTGGAATCAATCGGGTTGAAGCCCCTCGCCGGGCTTTCTCGAAAGATGCAGTTCCGGTCGCCGTTCGCCTCAGTAACCGAGGCCGGAGCGGCTCGGTCAAGGTCTCGCTGGTCGACGACCGCGATGGGACGGTGTTGGATTCAACCCAGATCGAACTCGATCCCGACCAAGCGATTGTGGACACGGTATTAACCGCGGCACCCTCGAAATCTGAAGAAGACACAGGGTCTCGCCAATGGTCCGTTCGGATCGAAGGTGAAGCAGACTTGGTTCCCGAGAACGACACGACGACGCTCGATATCGAGTTTGTTGATCGACCGCTCCGAGTCTTGTACATCGAGGGGTATCCCCGTTGGGAATACCGGTATCTGAAAAACCTTTTGGTTCGAGAACCATCCATCGAGAGTTCAGTGATGCTTCTCTCGGCCGACCGTGATTTTGCCCAAGAAGGAAACACACCGTTGGCAAGACTGCCACGGACCGCGGAGGAATTCGCAGCGTTCGACCTGATCATCCTCGGCGACATTCCTTCGGGATTCCTCACCGATTCAAGACAAGAATTGATTCGAGAACAGGTCGCTCGACGTGGTGGTGGACTGGTGATGATCGCTGGACCGCGATCAATGCCTTCAAGTTGGGGTGGAACACCACTCGCGGATCTCCTGCCCTTCACCGGGAATCTCGATCTCGATCGTCATGACCAGCCAATGCTCGCTCGCCCCACTGATGTCGCGACCCGACTGGGTGTCTTACGGCTCGTGGTCGGAGATGATTACGGATGGCCCGAAGCTTTGATCGATCCAAGTTATGGATGGTCTCAATTGCAGTGGGTACAGAACATCAGCCTTGACCGATTAAAGCCAACCGCGGAGATCCTCGCGGAAGTGATTCCGGCCGACGGGGATCAGACCGATGCGACACCGTTAGTCTTGGGTATGCGCTATGGCGCGGGTCAAGTCTTGTATGTCGCCACCGACGAGATTTGGCGATGGCGCTACGGCCGAGGCGAACTTCTTCCCGAGCAGTTCTGGGTTCAGTTACTCCGCCTCCTTGGTCGTGAGGCGGTTCAAGGTGATCAACCGGTTCGCTTGATTGTCGAACCAAGAAGAGCGGTCATCGGTCGCCCAGTCAGGGTCACCGTCGATCTACTCGATGCGATCTCGGGACTCCTTCCTCCGGATTCAGTGGCCGTCGAAGCCTTCGATGACCAGGGTGTCTTGGTTGGAACTGTGGAGTTACCAGCCAGCGGCGAGGCATCGTGGGCTGGAACCTGGATTCCACCGGAAATTGGAGCGGTCGAATTTCGAATCGCCCAGCCAGGTCTTTCAGCCCTGGCGGGTGGGATCACTTCCTCGATTGAGGTGGTTCGACCCGACGACGAACTTCGTGATGCGGATGCGGATCACGACTTCCTGGCCACGCTCTCCGACGAAACAGGAGGCCTCGTGCATCTTCCAGACGGAACACCCGGGCTCCTTGATCGAGTTCATGAACAACTACCGAATCGAGCAATCATCACCGAACAACCGCTTCGTGAGCGGATCTGGACCTCACCCCTCTTCTTCGCGATTTTCTTACTTCTGGCGACCCTCGAATGGACGGGCCGTCGACTCGCTCGACTCGACTGATCGGAGAAACCTCGCCGATTCGAGCTCGAATCGGGGATTCTGGTCGAAACTATCGAAGATCCACTGTTTTCTAGGCGTCAGGCCTCAGATTGAAGCGAACCTTCCAAAGGTGACTGACACCTACGCTGGAGCACACCACCACGATGTCCGCGATCGACGAACTCATCCCAAGACTTCACCGAGTCCGAAGCGCTTTGCAACGAGCAGTTCTGGAGCGACGAATCGCGGCGACGGTTTCGGTGGTCATCCTGTGTCTCGTGGTGATCGCGATTGCGGACCGAACCCTTCGCTTCCCAGTGGGCCTTCGGTGGGCGACCTTGATTCTGGGTCTGGGGTGGCTTGGCTGGTCGATTCGAACTCATATCTGGTCGGCCATCCGATTTCGTCCGACCTTGGTTGATGTGGCACTCCGAATCGAAACATTGGCACCACCGCTTGCGGGTCGCCTCGCGAGTGGCGTCGAGTTTGCGACCTCTGACGTCGGCGACGCCAACCCACTTGCTGCGAGAGCGCTTCGTGATCTTCAACATCGAGTCTCAACGGTTCGATTTGAAGAGATTGTTGATGCCAAGCGGGCTCACCAATTACTCGCGGTCGCCATGTTCGCTGGTGTGATGATGACTTCCCTGGTGTTATGGCGACCAGTCGACGCATCCATCGCAACCAAAAGAGTACTCGCACCCTGGACAGACGCCCGATGGCCGGCCCGCACCGAGGTGGTCGGTCTTCTTGATACAGATCTGGTTCACGCCCAAGGTGAACCACTTGAAATGGCCGCCGAACTTGTCCGGGGCGATCTCGAAGGGGATCGGGTCTTCCTGAATATCCGAAACACTCGTGACGGTGTGAAAGGGGATTGGCAACGGTTGGTGTTGACCCGGCAACAAGGCCGACGCTTCGAGCGGGTGATCGATACCGATGCTGATGAGATCGAGTATTCGTTCGCGACCGACGAAGTCGAAACGGATTCTTCAACGATCCGATTGTTTCCGGCACCACAGATCAGTACTGCGACGGCGATCGTGATTCCGCCCACGTATGCATCGAGCCGCGGCGAGATTCGGGCGGAACTCGGATCGGGAACCGACCGTCGGTCCCGTCTCACCGAACCCGCCCTCGAAGGCTCCAGTCTCAAACTTGATCTCGCCTTGACCAGGCCGGTTCCGGTTGAGCGAGCGGAAGATGGCAGTGTCTCCCGATCATTCATTGAAAAAACCCTCATGGTTCCAGATGAGGCGAGGGTTGATCTAGAGATCGATCCAACCGATCCCACTCGTTGGCAGATCTCGGTCTCGCTAGAGCGTGGTGGCGATATTGGTTTGTCACTTGTTGACCAGTACGGTCTACAGAACATCGATCCCATCCGGTATCGAGTAGACACGATCCCTGATCGCGCACCGACCACCACGATCAGCCGGCCCGCAACCGACCAAACAGTTTCGATTGATGCTGTGGTAGAGGTTCAGGCGGAAGCTCGAGATGATGTTCGCCTCCAATCATTTGAGATCGAAGCAACTCTGGTTCGAGGTGGCATCGACTCGCAAGTGGAGTTCATCGCAGAGTTGGAAACAGGCACCCCTAAGAATTCCGTTGCAGACGCGACCTTGCGAGTGGAATTTGGGGTGACAGATCTCAAGCCGGCGATCGGCGATGAAATACTCTTGGTCGCGATCGCGTCTGATGAGTATCAAGCCTCCGGAGTCCCACGAGATTCAGTCCGAAGTGCTGCCAGAAGACTCCGGGTCGTTTCCAGTATTGAGCTTGCGGAGCAACTGCAGTCAGCACTCTCTTCGATCAGGCGATCAGCGATCCGGCTTGATCAAGACCAAGGTGGCATTTCTGATGCGGTTCGCCGGGGCGGTCCTTCACGGAGTTCGGTTCGTGAACAGGGACGACTTGGCGATCGGATTGAGAGTGCTCGTGATGCTCTTGAGTCGATCGAAAAACGTCGAAATGAAAATCGCCTCGACGATGTGATGCTTGAAGAGATCATCGATCAAGCTCAAGATTTATTGGAAGCGGCCGGCGATGCGTCGGAAAAAGCGGTGACGTCCTTGGACGAAGCGGCCCGCGAACAATCATCAATGGGATCTAGTGGAAAGTCGACCACGACGACGCCATCGAGCACCGAGGCCGGCTCCCAATCTGGAGATCAAGCCCCGAATGATGGGTCGCCCGAGGCGTCCGAGGCGTCCGAGTCGTCCGAGGCGTCCGAGACATCCGGGGCGTCCGAATCAAATCAGGCAGAAGAAAATAAGAGCGAATCTACATCCTCTGAAGAATCAAATTCAGAGGGAGAGGCTTCAGAAAATTCGTCGTCGGCCGACTCACAACCCAGCACCGATTCTGCTTCTGGTAATCCCTCCGAAGACGCTGGGGAATCGTCGCAGTCTGCAGAATCAGGCCAGTCAGGCGACTCTAGCGAACCACAAACAGGTGACCAAGGAAGTCCGAGCGAGCCCAGCGAACCACAACCAGCGAGTTCCAAAACTCAAGCGGAACAAGACGCCATCGACGCACAGGAAGAGGTTCGGGCTGAGTTGGCTGACCTTGCCGAACTTCTCGATCGCGGGGAGGACGCGTGGGTGGTGTCCCGACGAATTCAGCAGATGGCGGAAGATCTTGCCGAACTGCAAGAACGGACCAGTGAACTCGCGGAAGATTCAGTGGGACGCGATCGCTCAGAACTCACGCCCGAGGAGCGTCGTGAACTCGACGACATCGCTCGGGAACAAGGTGAGTTGGCGGAAGAAGCAGACGACCTGGTCGAAGAACTGGAAGAACGCGGCGCCTCACTCGATCAAATCGATCCAGCGCAAGCCGCGGGCCTCCGCGCGGCCGCTCGGGACGCTCGTGATCAGGGCCTTGAAGAGAAAATGAGAGAGGCTGAGGAAGGGGCGAGAGAAAATCGTTTGCAGCAGGCTGGTGAGGCACAACAGCAAGCGGCGGAAGCACTTCAACAGATGCAGGAGACGATTGAGGAATCTCGGAAGGCGGAAGTGGCCGAGCTTCAACGACGCATCGCAAGCCTCGTTGACAGTCTCACTGGTTTAATCGAAACCAGCGAGACTGAAATAATCAATCTTGCTCGCGTTGAAGGCCCGGATGATCTTGAGGGAATCGCCGCCCGCGGCAGCGTTTTGATCACTTTGAACGGAAATACCATCGCGGTTGCTGCCGAAGCCGCGGCAGCTGGTTCAGGTGGAGAACGTATCTCAAGGCTGATTGAACGGGCGGGTCGAAACCAGGGTGCGGCCATCGGAGATCTTCGATCCGATCCGGTCCGAATCGAGGATTCACGATCTAATCAGGAGCGGGCACTCTCCGCACTTCGTGAAGCATTGGTGATCGCGGAAGAAACCGCGGAGCAACTTGCACAAGAGCAGGCCGCCGAACGACGATCAGAATTGTTGGCCGCCTATGCGATGGTGCTGGAGACCCAGATCGGAATCCGAATCGAAACCGAGAAGATCCGGCCGCTGGTTGGTGAGCGGTTGAGTCGTCGAGGACTGGTGACGGCGCGTCGTCTGGCCACAGATGAGCGTCAACTCGGTTCAACACTCGAGTCAATGCAAGATGAATTCGAAGAGATCACCGACTCACTGGTCTTCTCGATGACCCATCGAAACCTCGATCGCTGGGTTGAATCTGCCGCCGATCGCCTTCGTGAAGGTCGTCCAGATCTCGAGACGATCGAACGACAGACCATGATTATTGACGCCATCGCAGGCCTTGTGGCCGCACTCGATCAAGAGCAGCAGGAAGACGATCCATTTGCGGAACCCGAAAACGGGGGCGGTGGTGGCGAGCAGGCCGGAGGCGAACAGGGTGAGCAACCACCAGAGCCATTGATTCCCCCGATCGCAGAACTCAAGATGCTTCGGTCAACCCAGCAGCAGATTCTGGACGCCACTCGTCGACTCGATGCCGTGCGGGCCATCGACCCATCGGTGGAATCCGGAGATCGGATCACCGATCTGGCTCGGCTTCAGGCGGACCTTCATGCGGTGGCGACCGCTTTGCTTGAGCAACTTCAACCAGCCCCTGTGGCCCCACCTGAAGGTGGCGCCGAGAGAGGACCTGATCGATGATTTTAAAAACCGCAATGAGCAGACAAGAAGAGGTCCTAAGGATTCGGCTCAGCGTCTCCTTGCTCGCATTGGCGATCGCAGGCTCAGCGTTTTCCTTTCAGGATGCGCCCATCGCACCACCCGATCCGGTCGCTGATTCCCCAGCCACTGATGTCCCAGAAGACCCACCGTCTCTTGACGATCTACTCAATATTGAAGGAGACGCTGATTCGGGAGCCGCCGAAACAGCGGCAGAGTCGGAACGCCAAGGGGCACTCGATGCCGCACTGGCGGAACAGGAGCCGGAACAGGCGTTTCAGGCCGCCGTCACTGAGATGCTTCAATCGGTCGACCGCCTTCGTGATGATCAAGCCACCGGACTGGGGACCCAACGATTGCAAGCGCGAATCGTTGATCGCCTTCAGGTACTGATTGACAGCGCGAAGAAACAGCAGCAGCAGCAGCAGCAACAACAGTCGAGTTCAAGTTCCCCTCAAGAACAAAAAGACCCGGGCCGTCGAAGCGAAGGTGAACCACAGCAACAACAACAGGATTCACAGCCACGTGACGGGGATGGGGAGAGTATGGAATCAATCCAAAACCCACCACCACAATCCGCAGACTTAGAAGGTGTTCTTGACGAAAGCCGGATCGAATGGGGTGGTCTTCCACCTCGGGTCCGAGACATGATTACTCAAGGCATGCGTGACCAAGTCTCACAGCTCTATCGTTCATTGACCGAGGCGTACTATCGACGGATGGCGGAGGAAGCAGGCGAATGAGATCAAATCGACGACAACCAGGAATTCTTGCGGGCATGCTCATTGGAGTGACCAGTTCCCTCTTTTTGGCCGGGTATGCTCAGGCCCAGGAAGACGCTGATCGGGTAATTCCTGGGGAAGCGGCAGATCGACCTGGTGCCGAGAGTGCACCGGCCAACGATGAGATGACACCGGAATTGGATAATTCAGTCCGACGCGGGATGGCCGCGCTCGCAGCGATCCAGAACACAGACGGTTCCTTCGGCCGAGGTCGATACGGCCGCCACGTCGGAATCACCGCCTTATGCGGCCTGGCATTCATGGCGGACGGTCATGTTCCAGATCGAGGCCGGTATGGGACTGTCGTCTCCAAAGCGTTGCAGTTCGTGCTCGATAACGCGACCGAGACAGGTCTACTGGCCGCCGAGACGTCGCATGGCCCAATGTACGGTCATGGCTTTGCCACGCTCTTTCTCGGCGAGATCTACGGCATGAATCCCACCGACGAGCGGGTCCGTGACGCGCTTGGTCGAGCCATTCAGTTGATTGTGAACAGCCAGAATGATGAAGGCGGTTGGCGTTATAACCCGGTGCCATTCGATGCGGATGTCTCGGTCACGATCTGCGAAATCATGGCGCTTCGGTCCGCTCGGAACGCTGGGATCAAGATCCCCCGAAAGACCATCGACAAAGCGGTTGAATACGTTCGGAAGTGCCAGAATACCGACGGTGGATTTCGCTATATGAGCCAGCAGGGCGGCTCGGCTTGGCCCCGAACTGCCGCGGGTGTGGCCAGCCTCTTCTACGCTGGAATCTATGAGGACGATGCGATTGAGAAGGGGCTCGACTATCTCGTCAAGGTCGCCTCTCCAGGTCGACCAGGAATGGGACCGGGAAATGCGCATTACTACTATGGCCAGTACTACGCGGTTCAGGCGATGTATCTGGCAGGCGGAGAATGGTGGGAGCAGTGGTGGCCGGGAGTTCGCGGCGATTTGCTGACTCGTCAATCAGCGGGCGGACTCTGGGTCGATCATCAGATCGGCGACGCCTATGCCACCGCGATGGCCTTGATCGTTTTACAGATGCCCAAGCGATACCTTCCGATCTTTCAGAAATGACGCCGTGGAGCACCTGTTGACGCGACGCATCGATCATCATCCGGCCCATCGCCTTCTCGCGGTCATTCCTTTCGCCCTCGCGATGGCCATTGACGTCCAAGCCCAGGACGATCGTGAACCACCGACGCCGGTCGGAGGTTCCATTCCAGCACGGATTCTTGACCAAGATCTGAATGAACACCCCGCCAATCCAATTGTGATTGATGCGACCGAGATCATCGGCTGGGATTATCCCGGGGGAATCTCCAAGGCGGTTCCGCTCGAGTCAGCGCTCACGGTGATGGTGGGACCTGCGACAGCGCGGAGTACGACGCCGGAATGGCGATTCATCCGAAAGCGTGCGGGCGATCAAGATGAACTCCGTGGACCATACATTCGGTTTGTGGACGGCCAATTGATTCCCGGCAGCCTCTCTGCCGACGGTACGACGCCCTTGTGGCGAAATGCGTGGTTGCACGATCTTCCGATCGATCTGGACCGCATCACAGAAATGCGATTGATCGATGGCGCTGATATTCCTCAGGTCGAAGATATGGACGAAGTGATCCTCGCGAACGGTGATCGAATACGAGGCTTGATCGAATCAATCGGAGTCGATTTAGTTATTGACCGTATGAAAGAAACAGGGCAGAGCCTCGCACGGATTCCCCTTGACCGGGTCGCCTCTTTCGCGATGGTGAATCCCAATGAAGCACCTCAGGGCATGAACGTTTGGCTCTTGGGTGGCCATCGCATCGCGGGTGCGGGCATCCGGATCGGCGACGATGGGTATGTTCGGATTGATCGCCCGGTTCTCGGTGGCGACATGGCGGAAGTACCGCTCGAGTTTCTTCGGGGGATCGTGTTCAACGCAGAAAACGTGATTCCACTCGCTTCGATTCCGGTGATCATCGACGCCGGTGCGGCGGCCTGGCTCCGACCATGGATCCCCGAACCCACGATGGGTCTTGGCAACTGGCCTCTCGACGCGGCCCCCATTCGTCTGGATGGTCCGCTTCTGGCGACTTGGCGACTTCCAGTGGCCGGATGCACGCTTCGTGCGATTGTTGAACTACCCATCGATTCAACACGAGGCCGCTTTGATCTCATTGTCCGTGACGATCAGCGGGAGATTCGTCGGGTATCGATCAATCCAGCGAATCCGATCGAGGAAATCATGGTGCCATTAACCTCTCATCGCTTGTCGATCGAGATTGAGATGGGTGACGATGGCCCCTTCATGGATGTGGCCACGCTGCGCGAGGCGATCATTATTAGGCCAAGGAACTGACCGTATGTCGACGCTTCGCGACGAAGCCATCTGTGTGCGGCACTGGGATTTCAGTGAGACGAGTCAGACGGTCTCGCTCTTCCTCCGAGATCACGGGATGCTTCGAGGACTTGCCAAGGGCGCCCGGCGCGAGCGAGGCGCCTTTAGTGGCGGATTCGACTTATTCACCAAAGGCGAAATCGTCGCGATCGTGAAGCCTGGCCGCGAACTTGCCACATTGACGGAGTGGACTCTTCTGGAGACGTATCCGATCCTCCGGCGCCAGGCTCCAGCAAATCGATGTGGTTGGTATCTCGCGGATCTGGTCGGACGTTTCCTACTTCAGCCTGAACCGCATCCGAAAACTTGGGATGCGATGGTCACGGCGCTCCGAGAGCTTGAGTCTGGGTGTCCGACCGATCGAGTAATCCTCGCCTTTCATTGGCGGTTGCTTTGTGATCTTGGTTACCGGCCTCGGCTCGATCTCGAAGGTGTCTCCGGAGAGACGGTGGCATTCAGTGCCGACGCGGGCGGTGTCGTGGCGGACACTGGTGCTGCAGATCGCTGGAGAGTGCGTCGTCCAACGATCGAACTCCTTGCGGAAGTCGCCGAGGGCGACGGCGAGATTCCAGAAACCGCGGATCCAGACGCGACGACGCGGGCCAACCGCCTGCTGGCGACGTGGATTCGAGAACTCCTCGGTGTCGAAAGCGTCTCGATGCGCCTCTTGTTCGGGTCGTGAGGTGCGAGGGTCGGTTTTCGGACCCCGTGGCGAACGGCTCTGGCTTGATATCTCTTCACCCTTGGCGGTTGCGAGTCGAAGTTGTTGGTGCGTTGGCCTGTTTCTCATCGATTCAGGTGTTCGCGGGGAGGAGCAGGAGATGAACGACACCGCTTTTGCGCGGATCATGGAGAGTCCCCAGTTGCCCACGCTTCCAGCAGTGGCAGTTCGGGTGCTGGAACTCACGAGTCGGCGGGACGTGGAGCTCGGCGAGATTGCCAAGGCGGTCGAGCACGATCCCGCAATCGCGACCCGAGTCCTGAAGACAGTCAATTCAAGCTTCTACGGACTCACCCAACGGGTGGGAAGTATCCGTCAGGCCCTGGCTTATCTCGGCCTCGAGACAGTCAAAGGCTTGGTGCTTGGTTTCAGTCTTGCTCAAGCGTTTAAAGGTGAAGAGGAAGTTCTCTTCGACTTTGAAGACTATTGGCGGCGGAGCATTTATTCCGCCAGTGCTGCTCGAGCGCTCGCTTCGATTGTGAAGTGTGGTGATGCCGACGAAGCATTTTTGGCGGCATTGATCCAAGATGTTGGCATGATTGCGCTGTGGAAGCACTATGGCGACCACTTTATTCAGGTGCAAGACCTGGCCGATGCCAACCATCAAGCCCTCCCGAATTTAGAGCGACGACACTTCGACGTCGATCATGCCGAAATTGGCGCGGCCATGCTCGATGGGTGGAAATTCCCGACTCACATCGTGGATGTTGTCCGGCTCCACCATCGTGGACCAGAAGTCCCCGCTCAGGACGAAGACATGCGTCGAATCGTGCTACTGGCGGGCATGGTCGCCGAGAGTCTCGATGCTGATCAAGAGCGATCACAAGAGGCATTGCGTCAATACGAAGAGTGTGCCGCAAACTGGTTCGATCTCCGTCGGGGGACTGCCTTCGCCGTGCTGAAGTCAATCACGGAACATGCAGATGAACTCGGTCGGATGTTCGACCTCAAGACGAGTTCAAACCCTGACGTCGACACGATTCTCGAGGAGGCCGATCGTCTTCGACGAGAGAATCGAATCAGTGCACCGTCACCCGAATTCGCCGAGAACACCGATCAGCTCACCGGATTTCCAGATCGAAATGCGTTTCAGCAGCAACTCTTGTCGGTCTTTGAGACCGAGATACCGGTGGCGATTCTGCTGGTCGGAATTGATGGGATGCGAGAGCTCAACCGCGAAGGAGGCCCCGGTAGCGGCGACGCCGCCCTTGCCAAGGTTTCTGATGCGGTGCGCCGAACCTGTCGAGAAGCGGTCGGCACCCAGGCAAGCATCTTCCGATTCGTCGGAGCGGAGTTGGCCGTGGTGCTTCAGGGCGACAGTGTCTCTCGTGCAGGACTCCTCGCGGAACGACTTCGAGCTTCGATCCGACTGGCGCCCCTCGCAGACCATCGGCTTGGTCTGCTTAAGCTTGGTGCGTCATTAGGCATCGCGACCAGAGTCGAGGGAACCCGAATCCTTGAAACGCCTGATGAACTCTTGCGGGCGGCGATGATGGCGATCAGCGAAGCTCGGCGGAACGGTGGTGACTCAATCTTTGAGTGGGGTGATGGCGAACCGGTCGCCCTTGCCGCTTGAGATCGCTGCCAGGGAGAATTTTTGTTCAACCTCCGCCGCGGACCGCGAGCACGTCACCGATCGGGTGAGCGTCAAGGTAGGCGTGGATATCGGTCAGGCCGACGGCCCCGATCTTCTTAATCTCATCGTCGAGGGTGGCATAGGGAAGTTGGTAACTCCAACGAGAACCGAGGCGGGTCATGCGTCCCATCGGTCGCTCGCTGGCGAGCATCGCGGCGGTCGCGATCTTCGCCCGACTTCTCACGAGGGCGTCTTCGTCAACGGTTTCGGCGAGTCGGCACATTTCCTTGCGGGCGATGGCTTCGACTTCTTCAGCATTTTCAGAACTACAAACCAGCGTCGCGATCGCTTCGCCGCACCCGTCATGGCTCTGCAGATGCATTGATGCTTCTTCGGCCAGGCCAGTCTCGACAAGTTCCCAGAACAAGGTCGACCCCTCACTGTCGCCAAGGGCGCGGAAGGCCTGAGCCACCGCGTACTTTGAGGGGTCCGCGATGCCGATTGAAGGCGCCATCAGCATGATGTACCGCTGCTGAGTATCGGGGAGATCAACCTCGAGTTCACCTGGCGTGAAAATGGCATTCTCATGGGTTCGGCCTGGCTCACCCTTGGGCCAGTGACCACAGAGGGCCTCGGCGCGAGCGACCAGATGGTCGAAGTCGATTCGACCCGATGCCACGAGCACACCGTTATCGGCAGAGTAGCGCCGGTCAAAGTACGCCCGCATCTGTTCTGGTCGAAGATCGGCGACGGTCTGCTTGGTTCCCAGAACGCGATGAGCGAGCGGATGATCACCAAAGTACCGCTCGAGTCCCTGCTCGAAGAGCACCCAGAATGGCTGATCGTCATACATCGCGATCTCTTCGAGGATCACCCCTTTTTCTTCGTCGAAGTCTTCGGTCCGGAGCGATGGCCGGAGGATGTCAGCCAAGATATCGAGCGAATCATCGAGGGCATCGAAGGGAACATGGGCGTAGTAAGCGGTGATTTCGGTGGTCGTAAAGGCATTGTGATTCGCACCAAGGTCGTCAAATCCTCGGTTCACATCCTCTGCAGTACGGGTCTCGGTGCCCTTGAACATCATGTGTTCGAGGAAGTGGCTGACCCCCATCACCGCGGGATCTTCATCCCGGGCTCCAGTCCGGAAGAAAAACCCGGAGGCCGCGGTGAGGGCTCCGGGGACGATCTCAGCCTGAATGGTGAGACCATTGGAAAGGACGGCTTCTTTGAATTCAACGGCGGTGGCGGTGGTCATAAGAGGAGAATAGGGGAGTCGGGGCGATCAGGAGGTCGATTCGTCCCAAGTCGATGCTAGAATTAGGGACGCGCTATGAGTATTGATGCCTCTTCCAACCCGGATCCCGAGATCGCCGCCGGCACCGCCAGCGCGACGGGAAATGCCAATGTCGCCAGTCCGGCCGCGATCGGCAGAACGCTGGCCCGGCATCCACGCCCCCTTGGCGGTGATACCGCCCGATCGACGCTGGGGACGTCGAGCCTCTCGCTGACCGGAATGGTCCTCGACAATCAGTCCTCCGCTCAACAGATGCGGGTCGGCCGCAAGCCTGATTGGCTCCGAGCCAAGGTCCCGGGTGGCGAGCGATATTTGAAGCTGAAGTCGCTCATCAACAAGCACCGCCTTCACACCGTCTGCCAGGAGGCGAGTTGTCCGAACATGGGTGAGTGCTGGGATCGCGGCACGGCGACGATCATGATCCTCGGTGACACCTGCACCCGGAGTTGCGGATTCTGCAACGTGAAGACCGGGAAGCCGATGCCAGTGGATGACGACGAGCCGCGCCGGGTCGCCGAAGTCCTCGCGGAGATCAAGCTGAAGCACGTGGTCATCACCAGCGTTGACCGAGACGACCAACCCGACGGTGGCGCGCGGATCTGGGCCGAGACGATTCAAGCAGTTCATGAGATGTCTCCAGAGACCAGCGTTGAAGTTCTGGTCGGCGATTTCAAGGGCGTCGAACGCGATATCCAGTTGGTCTGTGACGCGCGGCCCGAGATCATCAGCCACAACATGGAGACGGTGAACCGCATGCACCCTGCGGTCCGCCCTCAAGCCCGTTACGACCGGAGCCTGAAGGTACTTCAGCAGTTCAAGGCCAATGGTCTTGTCACCAAGACAGGCATCATGCTCGGAATCGGCGAACACGAGCACGAGGTGCTGGAGCTTCTCGATGACGTCCGCGCCTGGAGCGATTGCGACATCATCACCATCGGCCAGTACCTCCAACCGACTCGCAACCACCTTCCCATTGATCGCTGGGTCCACCCAGATGAGTTCGCCCGCCTTCGGGAAGCGGCGCTGGATCGAGGTTTCCAAGTCTGCGAGAGCGGGCCTCTCGTGAGGTCGAGTTATCACGCCGAAGAGCAGGCTGAAAAACTCAGCCCGGAGCGGGCCGACGTGCATGGCCGCATGAAGAAGCTCATCGCGCAGGCTCGAGATCGCGGAACCGCCTGAGCATTGAACGACAACGAGGCTCCCCCTCATGATGAAGGAGAGCCTCGAAGTTCGGGGTTTCTGTTGCGACCAACGACCTCAGCCGCCCTGGCAGGCACCCCATGCCCCAAGAATCAGACCAAGATCGGCCCCGTTGACTTCGCCGTCACCGTTGAGATCACCAGTGCAGGGGATTCGGTTGCAGGGTCCCCAAGCACCGAGGATCAGACCGAGATCAGCCCCATTGACTTCACCGTCACCGTTGAGGTCGCCGACACAGGCTTCTTCGGTCTCGGTCACTTCGCTGTCCTCACGAGTATCGTCAACGCCGTTTCCTTCATCTGGGGGTGACTGGACGTATTCGATTTCCTGAGCCTCGATGAGTGCATGCTCCACACCGATCACCTGCTCCGCGATTGCTCGTCCCGCGGAACCGGAGAGAAGGATCGCGGCCTTTTCGATCGAGAGCCAACCTTGGGCCTGCGGATCGAAGGGCATTCCAGGGAACCATGCTTCACCTTCGAGGTTCATTCCGGGTGCGGTGAGAAGCTGGATCATCCGACGCGACTGGGGCTTTCCGGGCTGGAGGTCGTATTCAACCCATTCGTAAAAGCCTCGTTCGATGACCTGCATTTTTCGCCGACTTGGACCGGTTGGAGGCGGGATGACGGGATTGACGATCCGGAGGAGATCGGGTTCGAGTAACCGGGCAGGATTTTGGTTGAAGAAGTCGATCAGGCCCGGGAATGGGACAATTAACCATTCAACACAACCCGCCTCGATCTTCTGGCTTAGGCTTGGCTCCCAGCGCATCCAGTCTCGAATGAGCGCCTCGTTTTGCCAGACCAGCCGCGGCCCACCACCGTCACAACTGTTCCAGTGTGTGGAGTTCAGGGCGAACACTTCGACGAGCTGATCGTTGGCCTGCCAGTTCCAAACTGGACTCCCGGAGGCGCCACCGGTGGAGTGAGCGTCGTATCGAACCCAGCGATCGTGGGTATCGGTGACGTCTCCGAAGGCAATCCATTGGTTTCGATTCTTCGCGCTGTCAGGGGTATCCTCGGTTGGGTAGCCACTCATATGCGCCCAGTCGGATTCGTATCCGAAACAGAGCGGCATGAACGTGGTGATCTCCTCGAACGGGCAAACGTAGTGGAGTGATCCGTAATCGACCGCCCGCTTTGGCGAATAGTCGAGATCAACGTACTTATTGTTCGTGTGCTTATGAATCGCCTCACGGGTTCCGAACATATTCTCGTACCACCCGCTCTCGCCGCGACAGGCGCCTGGCATGAGGTGAATGTCTTTGGTGAAAAAATGCTGCGCCTCACGCTTGTACACACAGTGGCCGTTGGTGAGCGCACAGTGTGGGCTGACGATGAAACCAGTGCCGTACCCAGATAAGGATCCTGTGGTGGGGTTTTCTACAAAGAGCTTGGAGATGGTATTGAAGGGGTAGATCGTGACCCAGGAGCAGTCGCTGGCCACTCGCTCCTCGCATGGGGTATCGGTTGCGAAAACAGCGCCGGCGGCCATGGTGGTGGCGAGTACGGTGGTTGCGATGGTGGTGTGATTTGACATGGGGGAATCTCCGATTCGTATTCCAGTTCCGCATGGAAGGTGCGAGCGCGACTAAGAATTTAGTCGTCAGCATTCGGTAGTTGGAACCTGAACCGATGTGACAGTGAAAGCGTGAAAAAGCCCCGATCGGTATCAGTGGTCAAGAAAAACGCCCTCGAACCGGTGGGTTCGAGGACGTTTTCGATTCATCCGCCCGAGTGTGTTAATCGCGCTTCGTGTTCAGGGACAGGGGCCCCAAACGCTCAGCAGCAGACCCAAGTCTCCGCCGCCGACGAGGCTGTCTCCGTCGAGATCAAATTCCGGGTTGGTGGTACCGAATGCGGCGAGCATGAGGCCGAGATCGCCACCTCCGACGACGCCGTTGCCATCGAAGTCACCACTGCAGGATCCGTCGGAGCAACTGTCCGGCGTGCCATCACTGTTATTGTCGCCACATGCATCACTGAGACAGTTGCCGCCTTCATCGGACCATGGTCCGGTGATTGGATCTGGGCCGTTCGAGCAAAGCACCGAGAGGCCGATTTCGGGGTTAGCAGATCCCAAGTTCGCGAGCACGGCCCCTGATCCACCAGCCGAGTTATTCGCGAAGACACTAAGACTGAATCGAGGGGCGTTGGCTTGTCGGACATAGACGGCGCCGCCGCGGTTGTCGGCGGTATTTTCTAGGAAGAGGCAGCCAAGAAAATCGGCATGACTACCGTTGCCACGAATGTAGACCGCAGCACCACTATTCGCGGTGTTGTCCTTGAATAGGCAGTTCACCACGGTTGGTGCGGCGTTATTGATTTCCATTCCGCCTCCGCTGGCCGCGAAGCCGTTGATGATGGCGAGGTTCTCAATTCGGGTTCCGGCGCCTTCACCACTGTTACAGATCAGAACACGGACTGCTCCGCCTCCGTCAAGCACGGTAGCCGGCCGGTTGTCGGTGCCGATCGCACCCCGAAGCGTAATGGCCTTTCCGAGCAGATCGATGGTATCAGTGATGCTCCGCGTCCCTTGCGCCACGTTGATGATGGCGTTTTCGGGTGCGGCATCGATCGCATCTTGGATGGTGGCGAAATCCTCGGGGACGTCGAATGCACCATCAAGACAGTCGGGTGTCCCATCTCCGTTCGCGTCGGCGTCCTCGACGCCGCAGCCACAGAAACCAGGCGCAATCTTGAGGGGGTCGTTCGGACAGCCATCACAGGCGTCACCGACTCCATCACCATCGACGTCCGACTGATTGGCGTTCGGATCAGCTGGACAGTTGTCGTTGTTGTCCCCGACCCCGTCGAAGTCGGTGTCGATACCCGAGCATTCGGAATCACTCACACACGGTCGTCCGGCGAGGTAATTCGAGATGACATTCTGAACCGTGGGATGGAATGAAAGTTCGATGTTGTTCATACCGCCCGAACATTGGTGGCAGTAGCTCATGATGGTTCCGCCGAACGCGTCGGAACAATCACCAACGCCGCACCCGTCGAGTTGGGGGTTGTAACTGTGGGTGTGCGGCGAGTTGAACAGGTGGCCCAGTTCGTGGGTGAAGACCATGATGTCCCAGTTCTGTGGGCTGTGAGCCTCTAACGGTGTGGGAAAGAAACCGTTGAGGTTGCCGGAGACGGCGTAGCTTGAATTCGTACTGCACACCGAACCGATGGTGTACGCGACGCCACCACCAAGATTCTCTGAAGAAAGCAGGTGGGCGGTATCTCGGCTGACGCCACTCATGTTGGCCCGCCAGTAAGTGCGAAACTCTGAGAGTCTGGCACCTGAGCTCGAGCCGGACCACGGATCCGCGTCGGCCCAGAGGCGGGTGTAGACGATATTGAGTTGCGCGCCGGTGTCTCTGCCGTAGATGATGTTGGCGCCAGCGATGAGCGTCTCGATGTATCCCTGGGCTTGTGCTTCGTTCCCCCCAAAGGTTGCCAAGAACGCATTGTCGGTATCGATGGAGATATCAACAGTCATGCAGATTTCGCCTGCGACGCCGCCACCGGAGTTGGTCGCCGGACCTTGAAAATCCGGGTCGACTCCACCTTGAGTGACCGTCTCGCATTCGAATGGCGACCATTCGATCAGACCCTCGGCGAGGCCGGTGGTGTTGTAGATGATGGTGGTTCGGTCGCCCTTCGGGTCGCCGGAGGTCAGGACCCAACGATCACCCTTGGTCGCGATCCAGCCGAACACCCCAGCGGCAGAGTCGGCGATGAAGACCTCGGAATCTGGGTCGCCAACGACGTGCCCAGTCCAGATCGAGGCCGCATCGGTCTGAACTGGCCGGGTGATGCCACGTCGAGCGACGACGACCGTTTCGGCATTGTCGTCGAGGACATGGCGACGTTGAAGCTGTAGATCGACGTCACCAAAAAGTCCGAGTGGGACGCGCTCCAGTGTGCAGGCTTCTCGATCCTCCATGGCCGAAAGTTCGTCAAGGTTGACCCGCACGGCTTGGCTTTCCACCAGAAGTGCGTCGCGATGAGCAATCCGGGTGAACGGCCGAAGGGTGTCTTTCTCAGGACTCTTGGCAGGCTCGACACCCGCGATCGCGGCGGAAGAGACGACGAAGACAGTGGTAAGGGATGCGGCAATTCTCTGGTGGATCTGCATGGGGAACCTTCTCTCTAGATGAGCGGTTGACGGACGTTTCTGAACCCTCCGGAGTGACAGGAGGCGTCGTTGCTTGAGAACATACGACGATAATCTCGGATTTCGCGACCGAATTTCAGTATTTCCGACCAAGAATTGAGACCCCGGATCCAGTGGTCTGTTCCCTTTGATTTGCGGATAACCCCTCAGGCACCTGGATTCTGGGCGGGGACCCGAGACATTCCACGCCAGCCACCGACCATCGCGTGCTAGTCCGGTAACGATACGGATCACTTTTTGAGCAGCCCACAGCCGATCGCTCACTTATCGCAAGGTCCCCAGTGGGCGACGAGGTTCGCGAGGTCGCTGTGGTCGACTCGGTTGTTTCTGTCGAAATCAGCAAACACAAGCTGATCTGATTCGCCCCACGCCTGCAGCAAGAGCCAAGAGTCATCGGCATCGATAACGCCGTCGAAATCAAGGTCTCCCCAACAGTACCCCGACTCCTGACGCTCGACTTCTGAAACTGGTCCAACAAATTCCTCGGGCTGATTTTCACAGACGAGAGTTCGGCGAGTGATGGGGCCCCGGCTTGATTTCTGGCTCAAGATTCCACCACCATCGATGGCAGTGTTCCGATAGACAAGGCAGTCAATGAACTGCAATTCGGCTGGCTCACCGTCAAATTCCACGTAGAAGATTCCGCCACCTCTCTCACCGTAATTTTCTTCGACGACACACGAGATAAATTTGTGGCATCCACTGGCGACCTTCATACCTCCGCCATTGCCGGTCGTGAAGCCACGGTTGAATTGACTTCCTGAAACGACGGTTTCCCCACGAAAGAAAAATGCGTTTCCGCCCTCCGCGTTGGCGTAGCCTTCCGAAAAAAGACAGCCATGAATGCTGCCCGTGTAGTGCTTCGCATAGAGATTGCCACCGAAAGTCGAACGGTTACCGATGAAATGGCAATCAACAATAGCTACCGAATTGCGCCGAACGTAAATGCCTCCACCAACCCGAAATCCTTCCGGACTTCGGTTCCCTGTCTTCCCTCCAGTGACGGTGAAACCTTCGATTTTCGTTCGATCATCGAAATATTTTCCGATGAATACCACGCTCTCTTCTTCGTTTGATCCATCGATCACAGTGACCAAAGGGCCATCGGTAGAGGCCAGCACGAAGTTTCGATTCATGCCGACACCGAAATCAATGTTCTCGTTGTACGTCCCAGGGCGGACCAGGATTGTGCCGCCATCGGCGATGGCATCGATGGCGGATTGAATGGTGGAGAAGTCATTCGGGACCATGATTAACTCTGGAGCAACTTCAGCCTTGGGAGTTGCGATCCAAGTCCAGTACATCATCATCATCAGGATGATGGCGGCGGTGATTCCCGCGACGCGGGTATAGCGCCGAGGCCGTGATTGTTTTTCAATCTCGAGCGCTCGCCGTAACTCTGATGCGAAGACCCGGGCATTCGCCGGTCGGCGTTTGGGTGTTTTTTCCAGAGCCCGCTCAATGACCGCTACGACCGATTCTGGAATGTCGGGGAGGATTTTTCGGAGGTCTGCTGGCGGGACATATCGAATGACTTGTACTGCCGAAAGCAGGTTTTCACCGACTTCGAAGGGCATTCGGCCAGCGAGCATCTGAAACACAATCACGCCCAGGGCGTGAACATCTGTTCGAGGAGAGACGGGTCCCAGAGACATGTCAACCTGCTCTGGAGCCATGTACGCCGGCGTTCCCATCATGAGTTCATCATGGCCGCGAAGTCCCACGTCGGTGGATTCATCGTGAGTCGTCCGAGTGATTTTGGCGATGCCAAAGTCAATGACGTGTATCCCTCCTTCATTGTCCACCAGTAGATTGCCCGGCTTCAAATCGAGATGGACGATTCCCATCATGTGAACCACGGCAAGAATGTCACACACATCCAAGAACAAGCTCATCGGAGTGGGTGAGTCTGATTTTGAATTAACACTCCAGAGCGGATCATGGTTGGAGCAGAGCGCATTCGCTTCGGTAATCCAAATTGAATTTTCGACGATCTCTAAGGCGAGCCAGTGTTCGCCATTCTCTTGTCTGGGATGAGCGAAGCAGGTATCTAAGATCTTTACCACACCCGGATGGTCAATTTCTTGGAGCGCCTGAGTTTCACAGCGAAAGCGGGTGACATCACTCAGCGATGCACCGCGTCGGTTGAGAATCTTAATGGCCGCGAGCCGCGATCCTGAGACGCCTGTGTCACAGACCCAGTGCGCGCGATAGACGGTTCCAGATGCACCGGCGCCGAGCCACTCTTGGATCTTCCAACCGCCATCCTTCGAAGGAATGATCGTGCCGATCCGGTGCTCGGGATCCTCTGGATCGAGGGGGCTGTATTGGTCGGCTGCTTCCAGGAGCGCTACGAGATTTTTGCGAAGCGCATCATCGTTACCGCAGGTCTCATCGAAGAAACGTTCTCTCTCAGCAGGTGAACGCGTGAGCGCGTGGTCGAATAACTGGCGAATTCCACGACCATTCGGGACGGGGTGCTTGGAGAGAGATTCTTTCTTGTTCGCCATGAGACCTGATTTTTGACCATGAGAAGCTAGAGAAGGCCACCATACGCGATTGCAATTGACTTTTCGCTTTGAATTGAACCGGGTCGCACTTTGCCGGGGTGTGATTCACTCTATCGATGAAGCTAACTTCTTCGTGCAATGACAATGAGGATTGGCATAATGGAAGGCGGTCCAGAATCGATCCTGTGAGGCACAGGAGATTCATTCCCATCCCTCGATAGAGATTGGTTATTCAATTGAAGATTTGCCTGCTTTCGAGTCTTGTTTCTCTTGTTTCTCTTGTTTCGCTTGGTCTTGCGTCGTCGTCGTTTGCGGCGGTTGATTCTCCCTCGCTCGATCTTCAGAACGCACGGCTTGAGATGCCATCGTTGACACCATCGGATCGTTCAGCACGTCTGACGTCGTTGATCGATGGTGACTTTGAGCGACATGTGGTGGTCCGGCTGCAGGGAGATCTTTCCGAGGCCGATCGATCTGAACTCGCGGATGGAGGCATTCGGCTTCTGACTTGTCTCGCGCCTCGGGTGTGGATTGCATCCATTGACGTCGCCGCGGCCGACGCGATGGTTCGTCCTGATGGGCTCTTGGATGGCATCGCTTGGATCGGAGCTCTGCCGACGAACGCGAAACTTCACCCGTTCTTGGCGGCTGGCCACGTTCCGACTTGGACGGTTGATCGAGCTGATGTGAACGCTTTCGTCGAGGGCCGTGAATTCGATTTGCAGCGACTCGCGAATCAGGCGGCAGGCGATGCCGATCCAAAGGTCGTTCTCTATGTGCTCGCCCAAAGAGACGTCCCGCTTCCTGACCTCGCAGACCTCGTGGACTTCACGGGTGGTGAGGTTCGATCAAAGATCCAAACATCCCACGGCCTGGTGGTCAAGGCTCGCATGTCATTGATCAATCGGCTGGTCGCGATGGACGAGGTGCTCTGGATCGAACCAGCCCTTCCGGCCTTTGAAGCGAATAACGATTCGAATCGACAGAACACCCAGGTCGACGAGGTTCGTGAGTCGCCTTACGATCTCGATGGCAGTGGGGTAACGGTCATGGTGTACGACGGCGGATATGCCGATGCGTCTCACCCTGATTTCGGCGGTCGGTTGATGGTTCGGGATTCCAGCGGGCAGTCAAGCCACGCCACGCATGTCTCGGGAACGATTGGTGGGGATGGTGCCAACTCCGGCGGGGTCCACGCCGGTATGGCGCCGGGAGTGGAGATCCAGAGTTACGGATTCGAGCAGGAAGGCGGCCTTTCAGAGGGCTTTCTCTATACCGATCCCGGCGATCTGGAAGCGGACTACTCGGACGCCATGTTGAATTACGGCGCCGTCGTGGCGAACAACTCGATCGGTACCAATACGGCGCCGAACGGTTTTCCTTGTGACTGGACGGGAAACTACGGCGTCACCAGCAACTTGATCGACGCCGTGGTTCGTGGTGATCTCGGCGGCGACATTTGTATCGTCTGGGCAAACGGCAACGAACGGCAGACAGACCGTTGCGGGGAGTTCTTCAATACGACCGCACCACCAGCGTGCGCGAAGAACCACATCACGGTGGGTGCGACAAATTCCAACGATGACTCCATCACTTCTTTCACCAGTTTTGGCCCGAGCGACGATGGCCGTATCAAGCCAGACATCACCGCGCCGGGCTGTCAGAGCGATGGCGACAACGGGGTCACGAGCACCACTCCTGGCGGTGGGTATTCGAGTTATTGCGGAACATCGATGGCGGCTCCGACCGTCACGGGTATCGCAGCCTTGATCATCCAAGATTGGCGACAGCAATACCCTGACCGCGGTGAGATTCGGAACAGCTCCCTGAAAGCGTTGCTTGCCAATTCAGGCGATGATCTGGGCAACCCCGGACCCGACTGCCAGTATGGATTTGGAACCGTCCGGGCCCGGCAAGCGATCGACGCGCTCCGAGACGATTCGGTCATCGAAAATGAAGTCGCCAACGGCGAAATAACGGAGCATTTGGTGATCGTGCAGCCCGGCGATACCGAACTCCGGATCACCTTGGCGTGGGATGATGCACCAGCGTCACCGCTTCCGCTGGCGGCGCTCGTCAACGACCTTGATCTCGTCGTCACGGACCCTGCGGGCGATCGTTGGTTCCCGTGGACCATTAACCCGGCGGACCCCGGGGCCCCCGCGACACGATCCAGCGAAGATCACGTGAACAATATGGAACAGGTCTCCGTGACAAACCCCATGACCGGGGCATGGCGAGTCCAGATTCGTGGAACCGCGGTTCCCATTGGTCCTCAGGAATACGCGCTGTCTGCGACGCCAAGTCCCATCGCCTGCAGTTCCACTGGCATCGTGGGATTCGGTGGCTCGGCGTTCCAGCCAGAGATGATTGTGCCGATCACGGTTGTGGATTGTGATCTCAACACCGATGACACCATCACCGATACGATTGCGGTGGATATCTGGAGCGATGACAACCCTTCCGGATTCCAGACCGTCCTGACCGAAACAGACCCAGCGGCATCAACTTTCGCGGGTTCTATTGAACTCACCTCAGACCCCAGCGGATTTGGGTTGTACGCCGTCGATGGGTCCACGATCTACGTGCGATACGTCGACGAGATGGATGCGGACGGTGGTACGGAGGTCGAACGCATCGCCACCGCGGTAGTAGATGGCACGATCTCGGCGCCACTTTCGGTTGAGGCGATCGAATTCGGTTCTGATTCTGCGACGATCAGAATTGTGAGCGAAGAGCCGGTTCGAGTATCGATTCGTTACGGCCTCTCCTGTGATGCGCTCTACGAGACTTACGAAAGCCTCGCGATGGGCACCGATCAATCGGTAACCATTAGCGGACTGGAAGATAACTTCACGTACTTCTATCGAGTCCAGTTGACCGATGCGGCCGGCAACACCAGTGAGTACGGCGATGGCTCCGGCTGTTTCGAGTTCACCGTGCCAGATGCACTCGATTTCTTCGCCGAGCAATTCGCTGGTGGGTTTGACTTGCAGAATCTGGCGGTGCGATTCGCGAGGATTGATTCCGCCGATGTGTTTGGACCGTGCGCGGAGTCGATCACCAGTCTTCCGGTTGATCCAGGAGGTGGTTCGGCGATCTCTCTCGGTGATGACACATCGGTTGAGATTGCGATTCCGTTCACCTTTGAGTTTTACGGCGAAAATTGGAATACGGTCTACGTCGGCAGCAATGGATATTTGACGTTTGGTACTTCGAACACGGAATACAACGAGTCATTGAATGCTCACTTTGCGATTCCGAGAATTTCAGGCCTCTTCGACGACTTGAATCCAACGGCCGGTGGAACGGTCTCGTATCGGGACCTTGGTTCGCGGCTTGCGGTGACCTGGCTTGGTGTGGCGGAGTACGGAACGACGAACAGCAATACCTTCCAGATCATTCTCGATGCGAACGGCGAGATCACCATCGCGTGGCTGGATATCGACGTGCAAGATACGGTCGTGGGTCTCTCGCCAGGTACTGGGACAGACCCGGGCTTCATCATGGCGGACTTCTCGGAAGCCAGTGCCGGGTGCCTTCCGCGGCCACCTTCGGCGAGTGACCTTTCGTATTCGATGTCGCCCGGCGGGTCGGTTGTGATCACGCTGTCAGCGAGCGATGACGGTCCGATCGAAGCACTGACCTACATCGTGGATTCATTGCCCGAACGGGATCTCATTGATCTGGCGACCGGCCAGCTCATCACCAGCGTGCCGCATCCCCTCATCGGCGGCGGCAATGGGCCTCATCTACGATTCGAGTCTTCGGGTGCCTGGGAAGGAATCGCAGAATTCATTTACCACGCCGATGATGGCGAGCGTCCGCCTGAGGGTGGTCCCTCGGGGCCGGCCACCGTTTCAATCGTGGTCGTTTCCGGCCCACAGATCGTTCATCAATTCGATTTCAACGTCGATCCGGGATGGGAAGCGGAAGGGCAGTGGGCATTCGGCCAACCGACCGGAAATGGTGGTGCCGCAGGTAACCCCGATCCATCGGGTGGGGCCACGGGCGACTTCGTCTATGGCTACAACCTCAATGGTGATTATCCCAACAACATGTCGACTCAGTATCTCACCAGTTCATCGATGGACTGCTCCAGCGTGACTGGGACGACGCTGCAGTTCGAGCGTTGGCTTGGGGTCGAGAGCGCCCAATACGATCAGGCTGCAATTCAGATTTCGGCTGGGGGAAGCGCGTTCTCGACGATCTGGGAGCACAACGAGGGATCACTTCCGGGCGGTAACTGGGAGGGCGTCGAATATGACATCTCAAGCTTGGCCGACGGCGAGGAAGACGTTCGTATTCGTTGGGTGATGGGTACGACCGACGGATCCGTTGTCTATTGCGGTTGGAACATCGATGACGTCAGGATCATCGGAGTGGTTCCGAACGATGACGTCCCCGGGGATCTCAACGGAGATGGCATTGTTGATGGCGCCGATATGGGACTGCTTCTCTCGGCATGGGGCGCGTGCGCGGGGTGTGCGGCAGACTTGAATGACGATGGTATTGTTGATGGGGCCGACATGGGCCTGCTCCTCGCCTATTGGACTTCAGGCTTTGCCCGCGAGGGTATGTCGGGTGATCGGGAGTCTGACGAGTTCAAGGGATCAGATGCCGTCGGTATCGATGGAAACATCGTCAATTCGACCATGATCAACGACCGCCTCTTGGTCGTCGCTGAGCATGATGGGTTGATCGTGGCGGAATCCGGATTCACGCAGACCGTGAACGGTGTGCTGGTGATCGAGATTGATGGACATGATCCGATCGTCGATTCTGATCTGGTCCTGGTGAACGGCGAGGCTCATTTGAATGGCGTGCTCCAACTTCGGATCGCCGACGAGCGACAACTTCCGGCCGGGATCTTCGTGGTGATGCTCGCAGCGTCGATTGATGGCGACTTTGCCATGATCGACTGGAGTGGCGTCGCACGTGACGACGTCACGGTGTGCCGAAGCGGTCGGGCGATCATCGTTCAGGTCGGCCCGGAATCTAGTTTGGCAAATTCCGAATCGTCGGTGGTCATGCCAGGTGAGGCGATTGACTTGATCGAGGCGCTTGGTACCACCGACGCAGCTCACGATCTTGACGGAGATGGTCTGGTCACGGTGCGTGATCTCAGCCTGCTCCTTCGATCTGGCACGACCTGTCCGTGAGGGCCGATTTTAAGTTCGACCAACCTCGACGCCCCGACGGAGTTCATCCCTCGGGGCGTCGTTTTCTTCGCGTCATGCAACGGAGGTATGAAACATCTACTTCCTCCGAACGTTTGTTCCGATAAACCCAAACTTTTCTGAAGTCCCCAAATGCTTGGACTTCCATGGCAAGGAGCGCAATACTCTGCAATAAACGCTCTTTTCGTCTATCTATGAGGAACGGTCTAAAAAATGCGAAATCGGGTGCCGCATATCATTCTTGTCTCAACGGCATTTTGCGCCACGCTGAGCTTGATGGCATTCGACGCTCCAGCTCGCCAAGATCGGGATACGCAATCGGTGGTTCGGGGCATCGATTCCCTTCGTCCATGGCAACATTCGAATGGGACGATTGAACATCGAGGCGCATTCTTCAAGTCTTGGGAAGCATGGCGGCTGGCACAAGGATCCGATTTCGATTATCGATGTGGAACACCCTCGGTGCCGATCGCGGATCCGGGGGGCGTCGCAGGATTCGCTGGTTCAGACTGTGATCTCGAACGAACGGTTCCCGCAGAGCAATACGATCCAAGCAATGGAGATCTCGTGATCCCGGTCGTTGTCCACGTCATTCAGAACGACGATGCGACGCTTGGATGGATTGATCGGGCCACCATTGAGAATCAGATTCGAATTCTCAACGATGATTTTTCTGGCGTGGGGATATCCAGTACCGACGACACTGCGGCCTCCGGAATTCGATTGGCGCTGGCCGGGATTGACCCGGACGGCGGTTCGACGATCGGAATAACCTGGTCCCAGAATTCAGTCTGGTTCAACGATCAAGGGGAGTATTGGAATTCTCTGGCGTGGGATCCGACGCGGTATCTGAACATCTATACCAATACCGCCAGCGGAAACTTCGGCTACGTGAATCAGTTACCCGCCGCGGGCTTCGCGGGCGAAGCTCCGGATCGTGTGGTGGTCGACTGGCGTGTCTTTGGTGAAGGGGGAGAATACGGAAGTCCACAGGATCTTGGTCGGATTCTCACCCATGAGACTGGCCATTACCTCGGACTTTTTCATACGTTCCAAGATGGATGTGATGGCGCGGATTGCTCGATGTCGGGAGATCGAATTTGTGACACTTCGTCGCAGGCCTCACCGAACCTTGAGTGTGCAAGCGCCGATTCTTGTGGAACCGTCGAACCAGTCTCGAATTTTATGAATTACTCATGGCAGGTTTGCATGAGCGAGTTTACGCCAGAGCAGGTTCGTCGCATGCGATGCACCATTCAGATCTATCGCCCCGAATTGTCGAGAAAGGCAGCGCAGTGCGCCTACACCTGCGAGTGTGACTTGAATCGCGATGGGAAGGTTGATGGTAGTGATATCGGCTTGATGCTCGGGAAGATGGGGCCGACAAAAGGAGATCTGATCTCCTGTGGCGACTTCAACCTTGATGGGGTGATTGACGGAAACGACTTCGGAAAGATCTTGGTTTCCTGGGGGGATTGTGTGCCCGAACCCTGCGAGGGAATCGACAACTGCAACGACGATGATGATTGCACGATCGACTATTGCGCGGCCGGAGAGTGCGTGAATCTCGCCATTCCCTTCTGTGGTATCTGCGGCGATCCAGCGGCGGGATCCTGCTACGAATCGAATGGTTCTGTCGGTTGCAGCGAGATGGACTGTTGCGAGGCGATCTGCAATTTTGATCCTTACTGCTGCCAGTTCACCTGGGACGCCTCCTGCAAGAACAAAGCGCTCTCTGGAAACTTCCCCGAGTGTGATGGCTGAGCGGCCCGGGCATGAGCTCGACGACAATCGGTCGATGGGGCACTCCCAAAAGGCTGGGATCGCATGCGACTTCTCACAGATGGTCTGAAAGCCTTTTGGCTATGGTGGCACGCGTCCAGACCGTTCGATCATCGCGTCTTCACCGGGCGCTCGATATTGAGACTGCCTGATGGTGACCAAAATGGTGTTTCTTGTTGACTTGCCTTGTTCTGCCGTGAAAGATAAACCTCTGGCTGATGTTGGCGATGAGCGCCGACTGCACCGAGCTCGACTCGATCCGACTCGATCCGACTCGATCCAATCCAATCCAATCCGACTTGATCATTGAGGAAGAAAAATGTTTTCGCAGCGCACCCTGTCCCAACTGCTTCTCCCTCTGTTCTCGCTGACCATCCTCGCCCTGCTCTCTCCGGCGTGGTCCGACGGTCCACCTGCATCTTCGAAGGACCGGGCCCGGACGATCTCCGCTTCCGTGGCGGCGTCGGACGACGTCGATCCGCTCCCGGTGCAGCCCGGCCAGGTGATCGACGAAGCGTCCGGTCTCCCCGGCTGGCTGGTTCAACTCAACCTTCAATCCGACTCGACCTGGGATGGCCTTCTCCGCTCGCGCCAAGCAGTCGACGCCGTACTTCAGGACATGAAGGGCATCGCCGCGGTCACTCAACGGTACGACCACGCGCTCGTGGGTTTCGCAGCCTTCATGTCGCCGGCGGATGCGGGCGCCCTGCTTGCGGATCCTCGGATCCGACGGGTCGAGGCCGACCTGTTGTCCCGGGGCTTCTCGTCGTTCGGTGACTCCGGGGAGGAAGGCTACGTCATCGATCCCGACCTGAACGGACCCTGGGGACTTCTCCGAATCTCCGATCCGGACGGACTCGCGACTCGATTCGACCCCTGCGGCGCGGATGGCGCAGGGGTCACGGTGGTGGTCATCGACAGTGGCATCACGCCGGATCACACCGAATTCGGCGATCGAATCGTTGCCATGGAAAACTTCAACCCTTCGGAAGCCGACGCGATCGACGGGATCGGACACGGCACGCACGTGGCCGGAACGATCGCCGGACGCACGGCCGGCGTGGCACCCGCCGCCGACATCGCGGCGCTCCGAGTGAACGACGCCGATGGCCAATCGACGACGTCGATCGTCATCGCGGCCCTCAACTGGGCCGCCAGTCCATTCGAGCTTCCCACTCCCGCGGTCGTGAACATGTCGATCGGAGGGACGGGTCTCGGATTCGCGAACAGTATCTACTTCGATGCCCTGCAGGCCGTGCAGAATCGAGGCATCCCGATCGTCACTTCTGCAGGTAACTTCGCCCACCCAGCCCAGTGGTCCATGCCGGCGAACAGCGCTGCCACCGTCTGTGTGGGTGCCACCGGGATTCGCGATCGCCCCGCGGTGTTCTCAAACAACGGGCCGACGGTGGATATCTGGGCCCCCGGTGTGAACGTCCTCGCCGCCGACGCTGACCATCCGGACGGCGGGCTGAAAGTGGATTCCGGCACCTCGATGTCGGCCCCGATGACGACGGGCGTTCTGGCGCTTCATCTCCAACGACACGCCCCTCACGCCTCCACCGAGGTCGCGGGCGGCGCCGTCTTCGACGCGGTTCGACGAACCTTGGCGTTGATCGCGGCGGGAGCCGAAGGGAAACTCGAGGACTGGAACGATCCCGAAGTAGTCGCGGTCGGCGCCAACGGAGCGCTTGCGGGCGCTGCCAACATCCTTCTGCAGGCATGCGACGCAGACTTCGTCCCCAATTGCGTCGATCCACTCTCGTGGCATGGCGCCGCCGCCTCCATCGTTCTCGGCGACGGCATTGATCCCCTTCCTCCGGGGTTCACCTGTAGTCGCGTGGTCGCGAATCCCAGGTCCTTGGTCGAGTTGAACATTCAAGCGCCATCCCTGCTTCCGGTTGTTGAGGAAGACGGGACGATCTCCAACGTCGCCGCGGACATCGTCGTCACCGATCTGGCCACGGGACAGCCGGTGTGGATCGCGTCACAGAATTGGTTCGCTCAGAACGGATACGTTCGGAGCGAGGCTCGACGACTGGTCGCCTCCGGACCCCAGGGATTCAGGGTGGACTGGATCTCCTATCGCGACGACCTTTCGGGCGGATATGGCTACGCGATGACCGCCACCGTTGCCCAACTTCGATTCCGGCCGGCCGGCCCGGGCGAGCGCGGCACCGTCGGTGGCACGGAACTCGGGCAGATGCTCGGAGCCTGGGGGCCGTGTGTGGCTGGAGCGCCCTGTCCCTCGGATCTTGATGGTGATGGGATGACCGGGGCCTCGGATCTCGGTCTGCTCCTCTCGGTCTGGGGGACGATCCCGGTCCCGGTCCGACCGGGCTTCGTCCTCGACTGTTCCGGAAATCAGATCCCCGGCTCCTGGCTCGGTGACCATTACCTCGACGAGAACGGTCGGTCGTTCTGGCTGAATCCTCTGGAATACGCGCCGAGCGTCGTGACCGCCGATCTGAACTGCGATCACTTGGAATGGGATGCACCTCGAACGGGTACCCACATCTCGCCGATCGACCCTCGCATGGGCGCCAGCGTCAATCCGATCGATGACACGTGCATCGAGACCGATGTCGCGGGCTCCACCAGTGGATTCTTCTTCGGACACGGCACCGACTGCGATCAAGCCGGCCCGACGATCGACGGGGCCTCTTGGTGCACCGGCGACATCGCTTCAGGCGATCCGTCGAATGAAAATGGCAATCCGAATTGGGATTACACCCTGGTTCGACAGCCGCTTCCTGAGGCCACTCGACGCATCGACCGAATCACGACGCTCGGCACGATCGTTCTGCGAGCGGACTCCAAGAGCAACATGGCTTCCACTCAGTACCAGCGGCTCTCGCCCGCGTTCACCGGCGACCTTCGCATCACAGTCGCGCTCGACGACGGAACGACTCGATCGGTGGTCCGTTCGCCGGAGGTGGGCCTCGCCTTCTTCTCCGAGATTCCCCTTCTCTTCTCCTACTTCTCCGCCGAGGACATCCACGAGGACGACGGCCGGGATGTCGAGTCGATCTGTCTGACGATGTCCTCGCCGGAACCCGGACTCTCGATGGATCGGGCTCTTCGGTTGATGACCTCTTCGCTTGCAGACGATGACCCCGCACCGGGCGCCGAGTACTCCCCCGACAATGGACGGACCTGGTACCCGCTTCTCGACTCCGATGAACGGCGTCTTCAGGTGGTCTGGTGCATCGAAGGCGAATGATGCGACGTCTCGATGTGTTCAGCCCAGCGGCACGCGCTCGACCACCTCGAGGTCGATTCCGTGCAGGGTCGGCTAGGGTCGGGGATGTTTGGTGAGAAGTCGGAGCTTCGAGACACCCAAATCCCGAAGGATCTGGCTTCCGATCCCGAGTTCGCGTTGATCCATGGGAATCACCTTCGAACCGATGCCGTCGGGTCGCGCGAGGTCGGGGGCGTTGACGTCCTCTTCGCGTCGCGGATCGCCAGTAGGGTTGGTGACCAGATCGACCCGGCTGGCCCGTTCGCCTTCCCAGCCACCCCGAAGATGCCACCAACGCAGACAGCCATATCTGGCTGATCACAAGCGTCTTGGTCGCGATAAATCGGCATGATCGCCCGTTATGACGAAATCTTTCGTTCATCGGCAATCGGTGACTAATTCATTCGTACTCTACGGGTATCGCCCACTTGGTCGTCAAGCGGATGAACCAGATCTCCGCCGGAGCACACCGACATGGCCCGCCCGAAATCCAATCCCGACCCCAGCCGCCGGCGACCGACCGACGCCGAATGCAACATCCTCTCGATCATCTGGGACCGAGGCACCGCCACGGTCCGCGAGGTCTACGAGGAACTCTCGCAGCGACAGGAGGTCGGCTACACCACCGTTCTGAAGTTCATGCAGATCATGACGGAGAAGGGGCTCCTCGAACGCGACACTTCGGTGCGTCCGCAGGTCTTCAGCCCGGCTCGGGACAAGGCCGACGTCCAGCGCGACATGGTCGGCGATCTGCTTGACCGGGCTTTTGGCGGTTCGACGGAGAGCCTCGTACTCGGCGCGCTCTCCAGCCGACCTTCGACCCCTGAGGAGATCGCCAAGATCCGGCGGTTCCTCGACGAGATGGAAGGGAACTCGGCATGAGCCTCTCCCACCTCTTTCAAACGCTCGGCCTGACGGTCCTCCACATGCTCTGGATCGGCGCGTTGATCGGCGGCGTGGCCTTCGTCTGGCTCCGATCGAATCAGGCCGCCGACCCACGGGCGAGATACGCCTGCGCCGTCGGTGGATTGATGGCACTCCTGGTCGGGACCGGCTTGACGTTCGCATTCCTAGCATCGACGAGCACCACGCCAATCGTCTTCCCGGTCGATACCGCCGGGCCTTCAACCACCGATGGCCTGCAACTTCCCGTGAAAACGGCCTCTCTGCAGAGGAACTTCGACCGCGGTACGACAGGGCTCGGTCGCGCCACGACCTCGATGATTGCCTGGGGTTGGATCACCGGAATCGCCCTCATGTCTATCCGTCTATTCCGCCAGTGGATCAGGGTTCGAAGACTCCGAGTCGTCGGCATCGCCGAACCCAGCGCGGACTGGACCCTGATGTTCAACACCTTGAAATCGAAGATCGGCATCCACCCTCGGATCTCGATGCTGGTCAGCGACACGATCGACTCACCGATGGTCGTTGGCTGGGTGCGACCGCTGGTTCTGGTGCCCGCCTCGGCGTTCACCTCGCTCACTCCGGATCAACTGCAGACGATCCTCGCCCACGAGCTTCAGCACATCGCCCGTCGGGATCATCTCGTGAACATGCTTCAGGCCTTCATCGAAGTCTTGCTCTTCTTTCACCCGGTCACCTGGTGGCTTTCCCGGCAGATCCGCGCCGAACGCGAGAACTGCTGCGACGACGGCGCCCTGCTGGTGACCGGCGCTCCCCGGTCCTTCGCGGAAGCATTGCTCGTGCTCGAGTCGCTCCGCACCAACAATACGAAATCACCCCAACTACTCACCGCTACAGGAGGATTACTCATGCACCGTGTCTCACGCCTCTTCGGAATCAATCAGCCCCAGCCTCTGAACGCAGGGTGGCGTGCTTTCTCCGCCTGCACGCTGCTCGCCGCGGCAGGTCTCGCCTTCACCACCGCCGCGATCGATCCGGCCGCGGTCGCCCAGGATCGCCGCGGCGCCAACACGGAGACGGTCGATCTCGACGGCCTCAAGACGCAGATCGAAGCCCGGACCAAGGCCATGGGCGAAGACCTTCGGCGAAAGGTCGCGTCCGGCGAGATCAGCGAAGCCGACGCCAAGGCCCGCTTCGAGGAAGGCGAGCGACGCATGTGGATGCGATACCGCGCCGCTGAGGAGAAGGCCGTGGGTGGCGGGAACTCGAAGGCCGACTACGACGCTGCGGTCGAGAAGATGACCGAAATGGTCAAGGCCGGCGAGATTACCCGTGAACAGATGCAGCAGCGGCTCAATCGTATGAAGCAGGTCGGGAAGAAGAAGACCGAGGACATTGATCTCAACGCACTCAAGGGGAAGATCGAGGAACGCGTTCGCGCGATGGGCATCGACCTCCGTAAGCAGGTCGCGTCCGGCGAGATCAGTGCGGACGACGCCAAGGCCAGATTCGGTGAAGGCGAGAAGCGGATGTGGAGGCGGTACAAGGCCGCCGAGGCGAAAAACGCCGAAGCCCTGAAGACCGGAGCGAAGACCGAGCAGATCGATCTCGATGAACTCAAGGGGAAGATCGAGGAACGCGTTCGCGCCATGGGCATCGACCTCCGCAAGCAGGTCGCGTCCGGCGAGATCAGTGCGGACGACGCCAAGGCCAGATTCGGTGAAGGCGAGAAGCGGATGTGGAGGCGGTACAAGGCCGCCGAGGCGAAAAACGCCGAAGCCCTGAAGATCGGCGCGAAGACCGACCGCGTCGATCTCGACGAACTCAAGACGAAGATCGAGGAACGCGTTCGCGCGATGGGCATCGACCTCCGCAAGCAGGTCGCGTCCGGCGAGATCAGTGCGGACGACGCCAAGGCCAGATTCGGTGAAGGCGAGAAGCGGATGTGGAGGCGGTACGCGGCCGCCGAGAAGAAGAATGCTGCGGCCGGGAAGTCGAAGGTCGACTATGACGCCGCCGTCAAGAAGATGACCGAGATGGTGAAGTCAGGCAAGATCACCCGCGAGCAGATGCAGCAGTGTCTGGACGGGATGAAGAAGGCGATGGAGAAGATGGTTGCCGCTGGTGAACTGACCCAAGCGGACATGCGGGCTCGTCTCGGGGCGATGCGCCAAATGTTGGCTGCACAAATCGACGACTCGGACGAAGATACTGCACAACCAAAGCGATGACCCATCACGGCCGGAAATGAATCCGCGGTTTGGATCTACTGGTTTTCTGATGCACAAAGCCCTCTGCTCACCCGCTGATACTGGTGAGGAGAGGGCTTTTCAATGACGGTGTACGGCAACTTCGGCCGGCGAGTCTCGAACGAATCAGTCGTCTTCTCGCTCCAGGATCGCGAACGTGACCACCGGGAAATCTCCAGGCTGGGTGCGAAGCAATTCGATGGTTCCATCACCGAGTAACTTGCCGACCAGCGTTCCAGGTTCTTTGCATTCGACAAGAACGAAGGTACCGGTGTGCAGACTGGCCAACCCGATGATTTTTTCCTGGTTTTGATTGACGACCGCGCCGATCTGATTGTTGCCGAAGCGAGAATCTTCCTGGCCTTCGATCTTCTCTGGGAGCAAGGTCCAGCCGATGGTCCCTGCAATTTCACCTCCTTCATCGACCTTGATGACGAGATTCTGCCGGCACGTCAGTTTTCCAGATTCATTCACGCAGCGAGCTATTCCATACCATTGACCACTCATTTCATTCGCGGTCCAGTTTCGGTCGGCGCAACCACTGAGCATGGCGATCAGGAACATCGGAGTTAGTAACTTCATGAAGTAGGGGTCTCTTCGGTCGAGGTTTTGTGACCAGAAAGTTTCGATTGAGTGAGAATGATACCAGTCGTCGGCGTCGAAGGTCCCGGTGCCGCAGCGATCACGGCACTCAAGCCAGCGCCGAGAGTGAGGCGCCAACCGAGCGCCAGGCTGGGAACGTACGCATCAAAACCGAGTATGGCCTGGACGTTCCGATCCGTGAGCAGAATGACCATGCTGCCGACGACCAGCGCCGTGATCACAGAGCGGCCGGACCCGCGCCGCGTGAATAAAGCGACGATAAAGATACCAAGCAGTCCGGCATAGGCGTAGGTCATGACGCCCAGTGCGAATTCCAGCAGGGTTTTGCCGCTTCGAATCTGCCAGGCGGCGAGACCGATCGCGACCGCGGACAGCAGCAACGCCCAGACGACCATCGAACCGCGACTCCAGAGTGTGGATGTTCGGTCGCTGAGAATCGTCCGTCCATGCCGCTTTCGCCAGGGCAGGACTAAATCGTTCATGGTGGTAGCGGCGAGTGCGTTGAGTGCAGAATCGAGGCTACTCATCGCAGCCGCAAGTAGTCCCGCGACCATGAGGCCACGGATTCCCAGTGGGAGTTCGGTCAGCATGAACTGAACCATGATGGCGCGATCGTCCCCATCGGCGCCGACCCGAACGGTGCCATGGACTTGAGTCTCGACCCAGAGAAGCAGCCCGATGGCTAGGAAGATGAATGCGATCGGCCAGCCAATCAGGTTGCTGAGAACGCCCGCTCGAAGACCATCCTTCGGCGTCTTGCAGACCAGAAGCCTCTGGACATGATCCTGATCGACGGCATACGCTGCGACGAGGAAGATGGGGAGACCGAATAGACCGCTCCAGACCCCGAAGGTCTTTGACGGGTCGGGCGAAGTATCGAACACCCGCAACTTGTCCCGTCCGGTCTCGCCTCCCGCCTGCAGCATTGCGACGACCTCATCGAGCGGTCGATCGACGAGATTCCAGACCACGATCAATGCGACGACGCCGACCACTGCGGCCACGACCGCCTGCAGGACATCGGTCCAGATGATTGCTCTGATACCCCCGGCGATCGCGTAGAGCGCGGTGCCGATCGCGACCATCGCGATGGTCAGCGCCAGCGGGCCCGCTTCTGCCGAGCCGAACAAGACCCATGACACCGCAATCGCGGCCATGAACAAACGTGCTCCGCTGGCGAGAAGCCGGCCGATCAAGAAGCTGACCCCAGCCGCGGCGCCGGCGCCTGGGCCGTACCGATCACGAATGATTCCGTAGATGCTGGCGTGCGTCGACCGGTAGAAAGCGGGTAGAAAGAAAATCCCGACCACGATCAACGCGGGAAGACCTGCGAACTTGAAGACCATGTAGGTCAGATCACCTCGGTAAGCCTGTTGGGGCATGCCGACGAAGGTCGCAGCACTGAGCACAGTTGCCACCACACTGAACGATGCGGCCCAGGGCGGGATCGACCGTCCCGCCAGAAAGAACGCGTTTCCCTGATCGTGACGACGGCTTGCGATAAAGCCGATCGCCGCCACGATGGCGAGATATCCGATGACCACGAGCCAGTCGAGAAGAGGCATGGGGCCAAGAGCCTACGCCCTCGTTGCGAATCCTGCCGTCAGTGGGTTGAGTGATGGGATTCCGGCCGCGTACCATGCCGCCATGACGCCTTCGGAATCCAACTCGCCGTCCGGTGCATCGGGTCTGCCAGAATTTGGTCGACCGGAGCACCCGGGCGACCTCACGCCGTTCCTCAAGCACCTTTTGGCCGGGCACCCGCTCTCGGAAGAACAAGCGCGGGCAGCCTTCGAAGGCATCATGACCGGGACCGCGCATCATGCCGAGATGGGGGCGCTGCTGGCCCTCTTGGCGACTCGACTTCCGACCGTCGACGAGCTTGTCGGCGCGGCGGGGGTGATGCGAGAGAAGGTCGATCCGCTGGAGACCGGAATTTCGGCTGACCAACTCCTCGATACTGCGGGAACCGGAGGCGCGCCGAAGACCTTCAACGTCTCGACCGCCGCGGCGATCGTCGCGGCAGCGGCAGGCGTCAAGGTCGCGAAGCACGGCAACCGATCCAGGACCGGTCGGGGCTCGGCCGAAGTTCTCGATGCGCTCGGGGTCGATGTCGATGCCGGTCGTGACGTGCAGCGACGATGCCTCGAGCAGGCCGGCGTCGCGTTCTGTTTCGCGATTCATCATCACCCCGCGGCGAAGCATGCCATGCCAGTCCGCAAGGCGCTCGGGTTTCCGACGATCTTCAACCTCCTCGGCCCACTGACCAGCCCGGCGGGCGCCGGTCGTCAGATCATGGGCGTCTACGACGATCGGTTCGTTCGACCGATCGCAGAGACCCACGCGCGTCTCGGCACGGTTCGTGCCCTCGTGTTTCATTCCGGCGACGGTCTCGACGAATGTTCGATCGGCGCTCCTACACATGTTGCCGACGTGAAGGACGGCGAAGTCACGGAGTACGAGATCGATGCAACGGAGCTCGGATTGAGAACCGCCTCGATCGCCGATCTTCAGGTTCGGGACCTCGACCAAGCGGCCACCTTGGTCAGAGAAATTCTTGAAAACCGAGAGGTCGGACCAGCGCTCGACATGACACTGCTCAACACCGCAGCCGCGATGGTGGCCGCGGGTATCGTCGATTCATTCGGCGAGGGCGTGGAGCGCGCCCGCGAAACTATTCAGACTGGAGCCGCCTCCGCGACACTCGCGGCTCTGGTGAAGGCTTCGATTACTTGACTACGCCACGGTCGCTCATCGTGAAACGATGATCAGTAGACCCCGGGACCTTCAAAAACGGGTCAGACCATCGCTCGCTATTGACGATCGACGCGGTTCTCGTCCCGACTGACGGCGATCGCTGATTTCCGAGCCCTGATCTCCGAAGCCCAAGCCCCGGTTCAATGCCGGTAGCGCTATTCCGCCGGAACGCCGGATGGCAGTCGACGACGCTCTATCTTCGCCAGGAACGTGAAAGACAGACTCGCTCCAACTGGTGGTGCCGTCGGACTCGCCATCGGCCTTGGCGCCGTGATCGGTGCTGGGTTGTCCTCGTGGGCATCCGGCATTTCGATCACTTCGTTTGCCGTTGCGGTGAGCGTTTTCGGTTTCGGATGGTTGGTCTGCCGATCACCGATCGTCGCGGATGGCCCGGGTGGCCGACGTGATATCAAACCGTTGATACTCGTGAGTGTCGGTACCGCGGCACTTTTTGTAGTTCGGGGCCAAGTTTCGCTCGGCAGTGGAACACCATCGATTTCTTCGTCTCCAGAATTGACGCGGCTGGTCGAAATTGAAGGCTTGTTTATTGAAGAACCGCGTCCAATCTCTGGGGGAGCGCAGCGATATCGATCCGATGTTCACCATTCCCCGACCATGGCGAGATTCGAAGTCCATCGAAAACAGATTGGCCCGCTCGCTCCCGGCATGGGTCCATCTGGTGAGATCGTCTCGGTTCGTTTTGATCGATCAACGTCGCTCGCGATTCCGGGCCTTCGGCTCCGATTGATCGCACGGCTTGAGCCGATGTCGCCGGTGATGAATCCTGGTCAACGCGAGCGGATAATTCGAACGGCGGGGGATATTCCCGCCATTCTGGTGGTGAGTGATCCCGCTTTAGTGACTATTTTGACAGATGATGGTGGTGATCCGATCATCGAGTGGTGGACTTTGATTCGCAGCGCGATTCGCGAACGATTGATGGCGGCCGCGGATCGGGTGGCGGGCGGTCGTGGTCAAAGTTCGGCCGGCGGAGGCCTCATTCGAAGTTTGCTGGTCGGTGACCGGGGTGATCTTGATAATACGGTCAGACGAGATTTCACCAAAACGGGTCTCGCCCATCTCTTGGCAATCAGTGGTCTTCATCTCGCGGTACTCGCTGCGATTCCCTGGTTCGGGCTGCAATGGATCGGCGTTGGCCGGCGACTTCGAAGCGTGGCGGCGATGTCGTTGCTCGTCGGATACGGTTGGATTCTCGATTCCACCGCAAGTATTGATCGAGCCACCTTCATGGGTGCCGTGATGTTCCTCGGCGCCGCAATGGGAATGCGATTTCGAGCGGTTTCGCTCCTTGCGGCCGCGGCAACAATGTTGCTCTGGTTTGATCCGGGTCTGGTTGCCAAGACAGGATTTCAGTTGAGCTTCGCGGCTACGACAGCGTTGGTGGTGTCGATGAACGAGGCTCGAAGACGTTGGTTTGGACCACGTGACGCGATCGGCGTCACTCGTCGAGCCATCATTCGAAACAGGTGGACGGCAGCACTCACCGCCGCGATCGTCGCGTGGTTGGCAACCATGCCGATTGTGCAGAGTCGATTTGGAGTGGTCGCAATGATTTCGGTTCCGGCGACGCTGATGATCGCCCCTGCGGTGGCGCTGATTCTCGTCGTGGGATTTCCACTCCTGATGCTGGCGCACTTGTCGCCTCGTCTTGCTGAGACACTGGCCTTGCCGCTCCGCGCTTTCAGCGAGATGCTGTGCGGCCAACTCGCGGGCCTAGCGGAGACGGCCCCGATCATGACCGCCGCTGATTTCGGTCCGGTATGGACGACGGTCGCCACCGTGTTGGCGGTCGTGGTGCCAGGCCTTGATACGTCGCGGCGGTGGCGGATCGGCGCTGGGTTGATCCTTGCCGCGATGCTGGGCCTTCCACTGGCGCCGGGATTTCGAAGCGAAGTCGGTCAGGGATTTCAGATTGATCAACTCGCGGTGGGCGACGGAACCGCAATCCTCCTCCGAACCCCGGAAGGAAGCGTGCTCTTTGATGGTGGGAGCGCTTCGATTGATCGGGTGGGTGAACGATTGATCGTGCCTGCCCTGCGAGCTCTTGGCGTCCGGCATCTTGATGCCATCGTGATCTCCCATCCCAATCTCGATCACTTCGGGGGCGTGGTCGGGATCGTTCATCGAATTCCGACGGATCGAATTCTGGTCTCGGAAGCGTTCGTTCACGCAGCCAGATCGGAACCGATGTCAGCTGTTCGAGCGCACCTCGATGATCTGCGCCGAGTCGTCCCCAAGATCGAGGTGATCTGCCGTGGGAATCGCCGGGAGCTTGGGGGCGCGGAGTGGCTCTTTCTCCATCCAGCTCGGGGAGAGTTGTCGCGGACGCTAAATGATGGGTCCATTGTCGCGTTGGTGACGCCGATTGAGGGCGCTCGGCCGGATGGATGGCAGAGTACGACGCCGATCGATTCGAGATCACCGTTGGTGCAGCCGGCTCACGCCGCATTCGCATCGAAGTGTGGAGTGCTGCTTCTGGGTGATCTTCAGGATGAAGGTGTGGCGAGGATCCTTCAGCGGGAGCCTCAACTCCGGGCCGCAGTCATCGAACTTCCGCATCATGGCAGCTGGAGACCAATTGTTGAGCGGTTGATCGATCGGGTCGACCCACGCATCGTGCTTCAGTCGACTGGTCGGCGACGATTTGAGTCTGATCGTTTTGGAGCGGCCTGTGAGGGTCGAATCCGATTTGTCACGTGTCGAGATGGGGCGGCGACGATCGTGTTCGACGGCGGGAGCGCCGCATCAATCACGACTCGACGAACGGGTTTTTCCGCCGAAATCTTTATTCCCATCGAGGGGCAAGATCCGAATTCCATCAGGGCCCCGCTGGAGAGTTCGCTTCCATCTCGATCATGGCATCACCGAATGATTTTCCCATGAGGAACTGCGTCTTTCCGCTTCCCAGATAGTGGTACGGGCGGTCCGAAGCGATTCGGTAAAATCGTTCCTTGGACAGACTTTTCCAGACGTCCTTTTCGTAGAGATCATGCGCGATGCGGTCGTAAAACTCGGCGGTCCGTACGAACTTCACATTGCCCTGGAGGTCCGACTGTTCGGCCACCGCCGCTTGCGCCGCACGAAAGACCAGCATCCCACCCTTGGCGCGATCGCCATGGACGCCGAGTTCACCGATCACCAAGGGGGCAATCTGGGGCATCAAGGTCGGTCCTGAGGTCTCGGATCATTTGAGCCAGGTTGGCGGTGTACGCGGCGGTCTTCTCCTTGTTGACCATGTCGTTCCAACCTTGAAACCAGACGATTCCCGCGAGTTCGGTTCGACGTCCCGCGAGTTCTGGAAAACGCAGGTCGAGCTCCGCGATGGTCGACTTGAAATGCTCGATGGTTCGCCGGTAGAACTCGCCGGGGCCGTCGGGGCCGCCCAGTGTTGGACCTCGAAAGTCTTTGGCGACGTCTTTTCCTCCCCAAGCCGCCTTCACCAGCAAGATCGGCCCGTCGTTGGCGGCGCCGACGGTCATTCCGAAGCCGTACTCGGGACCGATCAACGGTCCATGCGGAGAACCGGTTGACCCGTAACCAACGGTGAGTCTTCCACGTCGGCCAAGAAAATCGATCCAAACCCCGTCGCCTTCTTTCCAAGAACCGTCGCCATTTTGGATCGTCTGAAGCAAGGGGCCATACTCAAGGTCTTCGCCGATCCACGGAAGCGTGTTCACGGCACCTTTGCCTTCCATGTTTGATTGTCCGGCGAGAAGATAGATCTTCACTACTGGTCGTTCGGCGTGCGGTTCGGCGGCAGGAGCATCCTGCGACGCCGCAGAGGCGGCGACGACGATCAAAGTCACGATGGCGGTGACGTGGTGTATCCCGATGCTCATAAGGGGGCTCCTGCTGGGCGGCGACGGTAGTGCGTTGCACCACCATGCCTCCACGCGGCATCAGACGCGACCGGAGTTCGAACGTGATTCAAATTGGTAATGGGAACTCAGAAGAACCGGAGTCCGGCTTCGTATCCCGTTCCCATCCCGGCCGGCCGGGACCAGACCACCATTACCGATCGATCGAGCCGTCGACCTTCAGGTAGGACGCTCCGCAAGGTTCCGGTCATGCCCTCGAGAAGTGGCGTACTGGAGCGGAGTCTCATTCCGGTGTCGCTGAGGTCGACGGAACGGTACCGCACTGGCTGGTCCGGACTGAAGTGCCACGCGAGCACGACTTCCACCGAAACAGCGTTCCGGGTCGCTTCGCGGCGGTTGAGATCGGACGTTTCCTGATCTGTATCGGGCAGATCACGCTTAAACATGGATTCATCGAGCATGGTCCAAAGGCATCGGTCGATTGGCGTTGGAAGATTGGTGCTTTTTGACGTAACTACTTGTGGGCCAGTCACTTGGAACGAAGAATCCACCTCTGAGGATTGGACTTGTTGATTCGTCTCGCCCAATAGAGTTCTCCACCATTCGCTCACATGTCGGGGGCGATTTGGCCAGGTTCGATAACCGCCTCGGAATCGGTGATCCACGCATGTTGCGGCATATTCGAGCCGATGAAGAAAGAGGAAAATGACGAATACTCCACGAGACAATCTGATGTCAGACGCGGCCAACCGGGGCGAGGAAGCGTGCCGAGAACCTCATGAGCTTGTGCAAGAGGTCCTCCGTGATGCCAGATTGCTTCTTGGCGAAGATGATCCCGATTCGGCGCGCGAGATGCGACCGACCGTCCACCTCGAGCCGGCGGCGGCAGGAGGGTTATTTGCCGAATCAGAGACGACCGATGCGATCAAGCACCCGGAGTCAGCGCTTGATCTTGGCGAGCACGGTCCGACGATCGACCTCTTTGGCACCGCCGAACCCTCGACACCCGATCCCGATTTGGGGTCGGGGCCTTTGCTCACGCCCGTGGATGCAGAAATGGAGAACTCTCCGCCGATGAGCGACGCCGCCATGGCACTGGATGCCCTTCTGGCGGAGCGGGTCGCGCAGGAGTCCGAAATTGATCACGATGATGACCGGGTCGCGGCGGTACTTCCCAGGACATCGCCGAATACGATCCAAGGACGCGCCGCGGAGGCCGAGCGAGCGGCGATTGACGTGATCGACGTATTCGGCTCATCGAAGCCGCGATCCACTGCGGGTGAAATCGAAACGACCCTCGACGCTCAACCACCGATTGCCACCATTCCTTCGGAGACCGCGAGGACGGCAGCGGTCCGATTCGAAACGACTCGCGCTCACGAAAACTCAAGTGAACCTGCCGTTGAATCAACGGTGATTTCGGTGGCGGCGATATCGGAATCCGTTTCGGAACCAACATCAGATCAGAGGTCGGAACCAGTCGTGACCGTGGGGCCCAGTACCGTTCGTTCGGTGACGCCAGGGCTAACGCCGGAAGTCAAAGAACCTCAAGTTCGATCGTTGCATTCCGAAGGCTCGGCTGGAGTGAAGGCGATCTCGCCGTCACTGGTATTCCGAATCGGTGCGATGCCATTCAGCCTGGTGCCGAGTTCGCTTCATCGGCTGGTGACCATCACCGCTTTATCGCTTGCAGTTTGGGTACCCGTGGTATGGGCCTATGCAGTCTTCGGTCCGGAATTTTTCACCGGAGCGGTTTCCGCGACGGGCGCCGACGCTCGAGAACCGTTGGAACCGACCGGGCTTGTTTCCCCGCAGCTTGATCAGGGCGAGGTCGCCACGGTGACTGATACCGTTGACCCTTGATCTTGATCGAGCCGCCTTCATTCCATTCAAATTCTGAGATCGCGGTACTCAGATCCAAGTACCGGCGGTGGTTCGTTCACTCGCGTCGGCATCCCCGGTATTCACGAGGCCTGCAGGTTCGATCATCATCACAGAACAATCGGTGTCGGTCATCGGTCGATGTTCCACGCCTTGAGGGACCACAATCATCTGGCCTTCACGGACCTCCACGGAGTGGTCTCGGAATTCCATGGTGAACGAGCCATGAAGCACCACGAACATTTCGTCGGCATCAGGATGCGAATGCCATTCGAAACCGCCGCGAAATTTAGCAATCTTCACTTCTTGCCCGTTGGTCGCGGCAATGATTCGCGGTGACCAATGATCAGAAAAGAGACCTAATTTCTCGTCGAGATCAATGACCTTCATCGGAAGGAAACCGAACTCATCGAAATCACGAATGCCGAGGGTATGCCGCTCATTTTCTGCGACCACTGATCAGGCTCACTAAGATCAACACAATTGCGACCACGAGCAGGATGTGGATGAATTGACCCATGGCTGCACCAGTGACAATGCCAAGAAGCCAGAGAATGATGAGTACGACGGCGATGGTGTAGAGCATTTGGAGATCCGTATTCTTAAGTTTGTCACCGCATGCTCCCTAGTAGGTGATGCGATGTGGAGTGAAAGCCACGATTGAAAGGTAGTCGAAAGCAGCCGTAGCGGCGCGATCGCCATCAGTGTGGCCTGATGACCTGAAAACGTACGGCGTGCGGTGGCTTTCCAGCTTCGACGATTCGAAGTTCGTGCGAGCCAGGGGAAACGAGAAACGCTGGCTCGGTATGGTCGATGGGAGCGCCGTCAAGAAAGACGTGAGCCGTCGCTCCAATGCGAAATCGAGGTCTGATCATGCAGGGGCCGTCATCGAAGATCAGGCGATCACCTTGTCGCGGTTCGACGATCGCCGGAATTCTCGGCGGACCAATCCTCCCCACCGCATCGACGACTTTCCAGGGTTCGAAGTCGCGTGGGGAGCGCCGGGTCGAGAACGCCGGATCGAGGAGTATCTCGCGGAGCACCGGCAGCGCCGCCGTCGCGCCAAGCAGCGATGGATCGCTTCCACCATCAAATCGACCCACCCAGACGACGGCGGTCCACGTTCGGTTCCAACCGGCGGCGATCGCGTCGCGTTGGCCGCTGCTAGTCCCGGTCTTCGCCGCGACGAATGGCATCGCCGCCGAGATGTCAGACTCCGGTCCGGCGAGGCACGCTTCAATGGCGGCACAAGTCGATTCCGAGAAGACTCTCCGCACCGGGCTTGGCGAGTCCGAGAGAAGGTGCACTGGGCGATGAATCCCACCTCGGGCAAGGGTGGCATAGCCCTCGGCAAGATCAATGGCGCGAACCTCGACGCCCCCGACCGCGCTCGCAAGTCCGGCCGCCGTCAGGATGCCCGTCGGGAGTTGAAATCCACTCCGCCGAAGGGTGGCTTCGACAGCGTCGAGACCAAGGTCGCGGGTGATAAGAACGGCGGGGATATTCCGTGACGTTCGCAGCGCTTCACTGGCAGGCATCGAACCACGGTGTTCACGATCAATGTTGCGAGGCCGCCAACCCGAGATATCAATTGGCATATCGTCGACGACCGAATCAGGCGAGAGTCTTCCCGCCTCAAATGCGGCGGCGTAAATAAATGGCTTGAGGGCCGAGCCGGGTGATCGTCGGGCGGTGGTGCCGTTTACCTGTCCGTCGCGTCGATCCCGCGGATCACTTGAACCGATCAAACCACGTATCTGCCCGGTGGCGGTTTCCACGAGAACGACGGCAATATCAAGTTCTTTGGGGAGTATGGCGGTGTGATGATTGACGATGCGTTCAAGGATCGACTGTGTGGTCGGGTCGATTGTGGTCTCGATGGCGCGGCCTCGTCCGCCGGATCGGAGCGCCATCCATCCGGCGTGCCGAAGATTCTCGGATTCCCGCTCTTCCTGAATAACCACCGGAGTTTGCGTCGCGTACTGATGTTGCTGACCGTTAATCATTCCGGCGTCGAGCATTCGATCTAAAACGAGATCGCGTCGGTTGCGTGCGGCACGGGGATGGCGATCGGGGCGAAATCGCTCGGGTGAGTTGGGCAGGCCAGCGAGTAAGGCGGCCTCGGAAAGTGAGCAATCCGCAAGTGATTTCCCAAACCATGCTCGGCTCGCGGTTTCCGCACCGACAAGATTTCCGCCGAATGATGCGAGGTTCATCCAAGCTTCGAGGATGTCCTCCTTTTCGTACTGCTGTTCGATCTGGAGGGCTCGAAATGCTTCGATGGCCTTGCCCGGCATCGTACGGGGGTGACCAAGCTTGAGCCCCGCGACTTGCATGGTGATCGTGCTGGCCCCCCGAACCACGTGTCCGGCGATTGCGTTATCGCGCAGAGCGCCGAGAATCGCAAGCGGGTCAACCCCAAGGTGCGAGTAGAAGCTGAGATCTTCGGTGGCGATGATCGCGTCGCAGATCCAGGGTCCAGCGTTTTGGATCTGAAGATGCAAACGGCGCTGTCCGTCGCCGGCGACCACGTCGAGCAGAGGACCACCTTCTGTATCCATGACCAGTCCACCGCCTTCACCCGGATGCAGCATGTCCAATGGGAGTGGAAACGCGATCCATGCCATCGTGAATGCGGCGACCGAGACCGAAGCCAGTCCGGCAAGGATCATCGCGAACCAACGACATCGGTGTCTCCCCCCGACGCGGTGAAACGCGAGTGATAGCGTTGCGGATTTTTTGTGATGGACGGAGACGGTATTCACGGAAGCATGATCTCCACCATACGACCGGGCGTTCGAGCTTCAATATCGGCCGCGTACATTGATGATGCTGCGGCACCCGGGACCGACCAAGTCCCGGGAACAATCGCTCGCATCGCATACCGAATGATCTGGGGCCTCGGTGTGGCGGTATCAAAGACGATGAGACGATCATCTCGAAACTCGGAGCGGTCTACCGCGTCGAGCAATTGACTCTCATGCGCGCTGGTGACCAGTATGGGGAGTTCGAATTCCATGCCACCGGGAAGCACCTCGACGATTGCAATGTTGGGAATGTTCCTTTTGGTGGTGGAGGCGTATTCCACCTCGACCGTGATCACGTCGCCGGCGGCGATCTCCGCATTCGATTCCAGCCTGTGGCCTTCGGCATCGAGCCATTGCCTTTTGATTTTGATTCCGTTGGATTCGTTGTCATCGCGGGTCCGATCGCGAGGCACACCAGAGGTGACGATACTCACATGGATCGGATTGTCGCCCGTCGCCATGACAAACTCATCCAGCGCTGCAAGTGAGGTTCCGGTCGAGAGTTCGATGCGCCGCCGGATCGGAGCGGTACCGTTGATGATGATTCGTTCTCCAGCGATCATTAATTCACCGGTGAGCGTCGAATCGGCTGGATTTTGTTCGGCCCATGCGGCCACCGCCTTGACTGCGGCGGCCGTCTCATAGGTCGTACGCCACTGATTATCCTGAAGTCCGGCCAGTATGAATTCCAGCATCGGCATCACCATCGGATGATGAGGCCGATGGGCCATCAGCACACTCAGTGCTAACGAAGCCTGCATCACGTCGGAGTTGAAGAGGCCATTCGTGGTTGGCGGAAACAGGTCCGGCACCACAAAGGTGTCAAAGATGCGATCGGCGTCGGCGTCTCGGCCGAGGACCGCGAGCGTAAAAGCGATCTGGGCGCGGTCGCCGACTGAGAACGATTCTGCTTCGTTGCTCAGCACCTGAAGAATGGCGGTATCAACCCGTCCCGCCTCGGCGAGGACGCGGACGGCAAGTGGCTGGAAGCCATGGCTTGAAGGCTGTCGGACGACGCGTGCGGTCGCAGCGATCAGATTTTTCAGGAAGCCTGGAGGTAGCGGGATCTGATGGTGTTGAGCATTCTGAGCGATCGCTGCGGATCGAACGGTGAGCCAGCCACTTCCACTGCCGCCGGACCAATAGGGAATCGTGCCATCGGTGCGTTGCGTCTTCCAGAGTTCGCGAAATCCATCAGCTGCCATGGCGCGGAGCACTGCGGGGTTCTCACCAGAAATCGCAGGATCGATCATCAACGCCGCGAGGATTCCTTCAATCTTGCTACCGATTTGTTCGCCACACCCGTAGGGGTACTCGATGAGCCCATCGACGGCGTCGCCGAGATTTGTCACAGGCCTTCCGCTCACCACAATGTCGATCCGGCCGGTAAGGACTTCAAGGCCATGATCACGATCCATGGTCACTCGTTGTCCTGGGGAGGCAACCAGACGAATGATCTCCTGGGACCGACCATGGGGCGGTCGAACCGCCACGTACCGGTCCAGTTGCGTGGCCGGTCCTTCGGCCATCAGGGAATCGAGATCTGGGTCGATGGCTTCGGCGCGAATTTGAATGGGAATCGAACCGATACCGGTGGCCTTGATTGCAAGTTCCACCATGACCTCTTCTGCGACAGCCAGGGTCACGCATTCGATGTCGAGCCTCGCCTCGAGCCCTTCGCCGGAATTGACCCGGAGCCGCGCGGTCAGTGGGCGGGTGGTGTTGTTCCGAAGCCCGACTGGAATTCTCATGGCATCGCCCGGCGCGGCGGCGCGGGGAAGGGCGGCGGTGAGCTGCAGTGCGGGGGTCACGCCGATCACGTGTTCGGTCGCGCCGTATCGATCATCGTCGATGACCACCGCCATGATGCGCATGGCACCATCGAGCTTCGGCATCTCGAGATCAAGGTCGAGCCGGCCGTCGGCTGGAAGTGGCATGGCCGTTCGCCAGATCACTTGGATGTCGGGAATCCGCACGGGAACTGGTTCTCGGTGCGCCGCCGCGGCGTCACCTCCGATTCGATCCATCGTCTCGGATCGATCATGCTCAGGCAGAACATTACGCCTCGTGTCGAGGGCTCGTACCACTCGTGCTCGGTCGGAGAAAAAATGGTGGACCAAATCCGGCGCGTGGTGATCGGTGACCAGAAGGGCGCCTTCCTCGACCGCCCAGAGGTGAACCATCGCAGCGCTCGACATGGATTCTGGGGTGGGAACGCTCAGGGCGAAATGGACCAGCTCGCCGGGGCGGGATGAATCCGAGGCAACGATGTCGGGGTGAAGGCGATACGGTTCCCGATCGATCGGGATACGAGCGGCTCCACGTGAAAGTAGAGGCAGCCGTTGCTTCGAACTGGCATCATTGGGGCGGATCAGCGTGGCAGCAACGAAGCATGTATCGCGAACGTCGTCGGGGATTCGAACCGTGACCATCCCGCCACCGATGCCGAGTTCGATGATCTGGACCTGGTGAATTCGGTCGGTCTCGACGGTGACCATCGCCAATCCGGCAAAGTCGGCGTTAATCATCACATCAACCAAATCACCGGGAAGTGCCGGGCCGCCACCGGGCGTAAGACGGAGACGGTCAGGGCGATCCGATGGCCGGCGATCCCGGGACATCCATGAACTTACATTGAATTCACGCGCGGCCACAATCTTTGTACCGGTCGAAGTCTGAATCGACGCGAGCACGCGGTAGGCGCCTTGCGGAAGCAGAGGAAGCTCAAGAGAAGTGCCACCGTATTCGAGGGTGGTCGGTGATGGGAGCATGATCGCAACTGGATGAGTTTCCATGGTCGATGTCCAGTTGCGTCCACTGATTCTCTGCCATCGGTATTCGATCGATTCGACCGTCACGGTTGGTGTTACGGAAGGATCGGCTTCGCCATCGAGGAGGGCGAGCGTCTCGACGGTGATTGATTCGTCGGGTCGATACACGATGCCGCCGGGGAGGCCAAGGCCGAGATGCCGCCGAGCGGTATCGACCGTCCCTCGGACCGTCGATGCGGTCGCCCGCCCGCCGAATTCGATCACTGATGCGACCGCGGTGATCCTCCAGGCGCCGGGAGTCTTCGGTGATTGAATCAAGAGCCTGGCACGTCCGTCCGGCCCAAGCGTTCCCCGAAGCAGCGTTCGAATTGTCTGACGGTCTCCGGTCGATTCGAAAGTGAGATTGGGTCGCGCCGGAAACGTTGCCCGAATCGGATCGAAACGAACGGCGATCGTGGTGGTAAGACCCGCCGCTGGCCCGCCGTGAAGGTATCGACCCTCGACATCGATTTCGATCTCGGCATTGGGCGTGTTCGAAATCGTGACGAACTCTGAATCCACTTTCAATCGAACTGGAAGGAACGGCATGACCGGACATTCCATTTGACGAATGATGCGGTCATCACCAGGAAGGTGGGCGGACACCAGCCAGGTTCCGGTCATCGAGGAAGCGTCGGTCGTCACATCGCACTGGAAGAAGCCCTGCTGATCATCGGTCAAGACTTCCTGCGTCGCGATGAGTTTTCCATCCGGTCGAGTCCACCGAATTTCGAGCGGTGTCGAGTAGATCGGTTTGCCGTGTGAGCCCCGGACCACACCAGTGAGATGAATGACCTCGCCTGGCCGGTAGACGCCTCGGTCCGCATACATCGCGAGGTCGATGGGGCCAGCCCATGGCGTACCCCGTAAGGCGGGGTCATCGCTTCCGCTGGCACGATCGAGTCGAGCGTAGGCCAGATCATCGCCCAAGGTCGCCGAGACCAGGTCGCAAGTTTGACCGTCAAAGGGAATCTGAACGATGCCCCGATCATCGGTCAGCAACTGAGCCATCTCGGTGTGGTCAGGGGCCCAGGCGGTGACCGATGCACCGGGAACCGGCTGGCCAGAGTCGATCGAAGTCACCCAGACGAGCACGCTGTTGGCATCAATCTGCGTCTCAAGGGCGAGGTTACTGACCAGGAGGGTGCGGCTGTCCGACAACCAGCGATTTTCGAGATTGGAAATCCTGATGTGGTACAGACCGGGCTTTCGTTCCATGACCGATTCAAGATCGAGTCGAGAGCGCCATTGCGCTCGCTTCGGATCTCCATCCATTTCGACCGCTCGATCGACGATGCGGTCCGAGAGACGCATGAGATTTTTCGTCGAAAGGACATCGGCGAGGAACATTGGGAGATTTTGATCGAGGAGTCGATCGACCGTGAGTTTCATCTTCTTGAGCTGGTCATGCCGAATCGCGACTTCGAATCGACCTCCAGGAGTGATCTGCGATCCTTGGTCACTGAAGGAGAGGATGGGATTTGGAGGATCGAAGAAGACCGAACGGACAATTGGATCACGCAACGTCGAACCATCAGTGGCGAGTAGTGGGGTCTGCACTGTGATCGAATAGGCCTGATCCCCGAGAAACCGACCATTGATGTACATGGTCTGCTTATAGAGACGGACCTTAAGCGGGCCGACGGACGGCTTGACGATGACGGGGGGAATGGTTTGCCCGGGTGCCAAGGTTCGATCAAAGCGGATTTGGAGTGAAGGCCGGCCGTCGTACGATCGGCTCGAGGTTGCCCGCATTGCCGAGAGATGACCGGCGATCTTGAACGTCTCTCGAGTCGCTTTTCCGAGTGGAAGGAGGCCCCCGTCACCGACGAGATCTTTGCGTATGAGGACATCAATGATGTCGTCCGGGGCACACGAGACCGTGATCTGGTGCGCGGAGCCAACGGACGGGGAAGTCACCGTGTAGGCGGTGAGGCGGCCACCCACAGAGACTGACATGGCGGCCTCGAGCGCGTATCGATCGACGGGGTCGTTGAATTTGATTTCGATCGTGGCCGTCTTGACAGCTTTCGGCCCCTCGGCCGTCTTGACCTCTTCGAGTCGAACGAAAGCGACCTTAAGCGGTTGATAGTGAAGTTCGGGGAGCGTGGATTCGTCGATCTGGTGATACCGGAACATCGGGTGTGAAGGCGTTAAGGCGACGCGATAGAGCCGTCCGGGCAACGGCGGATCGTGTGGTTCAAAGGCGACTTCCCCGGGCGAGAGGATTTGCCAGTCACCGGAGATCGGAGGCTCGATCCGGAATGGCGATCGCTCAAGCGGCCGGCCGACCTGATCTTCTGTGTAGAGGTCTCGATCCAATCCGAGTAGGAGCCGCCCCGTTTCTGCAAAGCGATCTGCGGATGACGAATAGACGATTCGCACCATGGCAGGGCCATTTGGCCGATCTGTGGTGGCGAAGAACCAGACGCTGAGATTGATGGCGGTGACCGCGATCGCGCCAATCCAAAAGTGAACCTGCCGTGCGTCATGCATGGGGTGACTCCAGTGATGTGAGATTTTCGTGGAGCACGGCGTTCCATCTGAAGCGCCGCGTCCATCAGTTGCATCGGCGCGATCGTCGTGAATAGATCAATTGATATCTGTGGACGGACGCTCAGCTCAGCCGCCGAACTGGCGGTCCGTGGCGGTCCGTGGCGGTCCGTGTCGGTCTAAGGCGGTGATGCGATTTTTCGTCGTGATGACGGGTCACATCAAGCAGCGGTAAACGGCCTTGCGATTCCTCCAAAACAGAAGCAGGCGGGCATCTCGGCCCACCTGTAAATCATCTGCTTGAGCATTGCCTTTGGAATCACGAATTCAGGCACATGGCCTCTGTGGAATCCAGATCATTCCGATCCTTGGTGGCGTCCGGTTCAACTTCCCGAGGGATGCCAGATGGTCTTCATTTCGGTGAACGGTTCGATGGTCCACGGGCTATGCCGCGTATCGTCATCGAAATAGTCGCCGTCGCCGACGGTCTCAAGCCGGACTCGTTTCATATTGTCGGCGGCACCAAGTTCAAGGAGTCGGCGCTCTTTTGCAGTTTCCGCGGCGCCGCCGATGGCGTCGATGTCTCGGTGGTCGGCGAATTCTGAAATCATCTCGCGTCGATAGCCGGTGAGGATGTTGACGACGCCACCCGGGACGTCACTGGTGGCGCAGATCTCCGCGAAGACCATGGCCGGAAGTGGGTTGGTTTCGCTGGCCAGCGCTATGGCGACATTCCCACCCGCGAGGATCGGGGCGAGATGCGTGATCAGACCGAGGAACGTCGGCTGGTTCGGCGCGATGACGCCGCACACGCCGGTCGGTTCGGGCATCGTGAAGTTGTGATAGGGACCGTTCACCGGATTTCGCGATCCGAGGATCTGAGCGAATTTGTCACACCAACCGGCGAAAGTCACCATTCGGTCAATGGCGACGGCGACTTCTTTGCGGGCGACCGCGGCGGTTGGAGGCTGATCCGAATCAGGGTCGCGAACCGCCCGGATCGCATCGACAAGTTCGGCGGTACGTCCTTCGGCCATCTCCGCGATCCGGTAAAGGATCTGACTCCGGTTGTACGCGTCGCGGGCCCACCAGCCAGGAAGTGCGTTGCGCGCGACTTCCACGGTGTTCCGGAGATCCTTCCGGCTGCCTTGGCAACAGTGAGCGATGACGCGATCGTCGCCGCCCCAAAGGATCATGGTGCGTCCGCTCTCGGTGCGCGGGAAGGCGCCGCCGATGAAGAGCTTCCAGGTTTTGAGGATGGGTTCTCGGGCCATGATCGCATCCGCCTCGTTCAGAGTGACAGGTATCCACGCAGGCCATGAAGCCCGCCTTCACGACCGAAGCCGCTTTCCTTGACGCCGCCGAAGGGGCTCGTCGCATCGAAGCGGTTGTAGGTATTCAACCAGACGATGCCCGCTTGAAGTCTGCTGGCGACTTCAAAGATCTTGCTGCCTTTGTCAGTCCACACCCCGGCGGCGAGTCCAAATCGAGTGTCGTTGGCACGACTGATTGCTTCTTCAGGCGTACGGAAACTCATCACCGCGAGTACCGGTCCGAAGATCTCTTCGCGGGCGATGACATGGTTGGGCTGGACGTCAGAGAGGAAGCAGGGCTGGCACCAGAATCCCTTGTCTGGAAGCGACTGGGTGCTCGGCTGATGCATGGTGGCGCCTTCAGCGGTTCCCTCGGTGAGATATTGCTGGATCGTCGCCAGTTGGGGACCAGAGTTAATCGCGCCAACGTCGGTGTTCTTGTCGAGGGGATCGCCGACTCGGAGTGTTCTCAATCGGCGTTCGAGCTTCGCGATGACCTCAGAGAGGACAGATTCTTGGACGAAGAGCCGGCTCCCGGCGCAACAAACATGGCCTTGGTTGAACCAGATGCCCTGCACGATTCCCTCGATCGCCTGATCGATGGAGGCGTCGGCGAAGATGATGTTGGGGCTCTTCCCGCCAAGTTCGAGGGTGAGTCGCTTGCCAGAGCCTGCGGTTGCAGCCGCAATCCGTTTTCCAACCTCGGTCGAACCCGTGAAGGCGATTTTGTCGACGTCAGGGTGCTCGACCAGATGACGGCCGGTCTCGCCTGCGCCGGTGACAATATTGACCACGCCCGCGGGGAGTTCGCACTCCTCGCAGATCTCCGCGAAGCGGAGCGCGGTCAGTGGCGTGGTCTCGGCGGGTTTGAGAACCACCGTGTTGCCGCAGGCCAGGGCCGGGGCGATCTTCCAGGCGAGCATCAGGAGCGGAAAGTTCCAGGGGATGACCTGGGCACAGACGCCGATCGGGCGTGGGTCGGTCGCCCCGGGGAAGGCATACTTGAGTTTGTCGCACCACCCCGCATGGTGGAAGAAATGCTGGGCGGCGAGCGGGATATCAACGTCTCGACTCTCGCGGATGGGCTTTCCACCGTCCATCGTCTCGAGCACTGCCAGCTCGCGAGCCCGTTCCTGAATCCGTCGGGCGATTCGGTAGAGGTATTTCGCCCGCTCTTGGGGTTTGGTCCGAGACCACCCTCGGAAGGCGGCGCGGGCGGAGGCGACGGCGGCATCGACATCGGCGGCATTTGCCTCAACGCATCGGGAGAGCACGGCTTCGGTGGCTGGATTGATCGTCTCGAAGGTTTTGCGGCTGCGACCAGCGACGAATCGGCCCCCGATGAATAGGCGATATTGATCGGCGATTCCCGGATCGACTCGTTCGGGGGCGGGAGCGTATTCCCATTCGTTGGTGGTTGTCGGCGGGTTCATCGAGACCTCCGGACGTCGGATCAGGACTACGGACGCTCCGATGGTACCGATCCAACGCCGTCTGCACCAAACAGCGGCGCCGCGGTACCTTGATCACTTCCAGAGCGATCGCCCGGAGTCGACGATCGGGCTTACAGCGGTTACAAGAAACGAGGTTCATAAATTCCCACTCAGAAAGTTCCCATGAAGATTCTCTCAGTTGACATCGGCGGTAGCCATATCAAATCCCTGCTTTCGGGTGAGTCTCCCGAGGACAAGCGGCGGGTAGTGAGCGGTCACGACTTCACGCCGGATGACATGGTCGCGGCCATCTCCGAAATGCGATCACCCAAAGAATTCGACGTGATGGCCATTGGCCTCCCCGCGCCAATCCGGGATGGACGACTCCTGGTGCCCCCGAAGAACCTTGGACCCGGATGGGAATCATTTGATTTCCGAGCGGGATTCCCCGGCAAGCCGATCAGGCTCCTCAATGATGCTGCCATGCAGGCCGTGGGAAGTTATGCGGGGGGGAAGATGCTCTTCCTCGGTCTCGGAACTGGCCTCGGGAGTTGCATGATCTGCAACCATCAGGTGATGCCGTTGGAGATTGCGCACATGCCGTTCAAGAATGGTGACTCCTTTGAGGATCGAGTCGGGGAAGCCTATCGAGAGAAGGAAGGCACCAAGTCTTGGCGGGCAGAGGTCTGGAAGATGGTGGAGATCTTTCATCAGGGGCTTCTTCCAGAGACGATCTGCATCGGCGGCGGAAATGCGAAGCGACTCGCCAAGCACGAAGACGACATTCCTGATTTTGTAACCCTCGGCGAAAATACCAACGCGTTCCTCGGAGGATTTCGGGTCTGGCAAGAGCCTCGGTTCGAAGAGTCGGTCCCGATTCTCGGAAAGGGTTGATCTCTCGTTCGAACGTTTTCATGGAAAGAAACGACGGGACGCTCATCATCGATGGGCGTCCCGTCGTTTCTTTCGTTCGTCTCAGTTCGAACCGCAGCCGTGATGGCCCGTTCTCCGTGGGTTTGAAGGGCCGCCTTCAGCCCGCTCGTTTTTGCTGAAATTCCTCGATGATGCGATCGAGTTTTCGAACCACCGTATGCATGTTCTTCCAGCGGGCGTACTGGTTCGGGTCGACGCTCACACTGATCAGTTCGCTCAACTCCGAGGGGATCCCTCGAACGAGGGTGTGGGCCGGTGTCGGAACCGATGCCGATTGGGCGCCTCGGCCACCGGCGGCGGCGGTGGGAACTTCCTTGCGAGTGAGCATCCAGTACATCGTGGCCCCGAAGTTGTAGACGTCGGTGCGCTCGGTGAGCGGTTCGAGTTCCGCCTGCTCGGGGGCGATATAGCCAGGCGTTCCTTGGATTCGCTCTTTGGGCTTGCCGATTGGATGCGCCTGTCCAAGATCGATCACCTTGACCTGGCCGGTTTCGGTCACCAGAACGTTGGTCGGCTTCATATCGGCGTGCACGAATCCCTTGTCGTTCATGTGGGCCAGGGCGTCAGCGACTTCTCGGAAGATCTGCATCTTCGAGAGCACGTCGGAGTCGACCAGTTTGTCCATCGACTGACCGTCGACGAGTTCCATCAGTACGGCGACCTCGGTCCGGGTCCAGCCCTTGGGGCGGACCTTCTCCACGCTCAGAATCCGCCGGATCGCGGGATGCGTGAGTTTCTTCGAGACCTTGACTTCATTCTCGGCCTGAACCAGAAAGCGATCGTCTTTGTCACTCTCCTCGAGGAGCACATGCTTCAGCGCAAAGATCTCGCTGCTGTCTGGCTTGCAGACGCAGTAAATCTCGCTGGCGGCACCGCTCCCAATGTGTTTGAGAACTCGATACCCCTGGATGTAATCAGGCTGTTTCACGGTCGATAGGGGGTTCACGGGACGCACTCTTTCCTCCCGTACGGCGAGGAACTCGGACATTGGGAACAGCATCGGATCGGTGCTGAAAATAGAAGGCAGAGAATTCAGGGAGATATGGCTCTTTCGAGTTCCTGAGTCTGCTGAAATCCCGAGGGAAACGGAATAATACGGCAAAGAACGATGAAAACCAACCCAATTCGCCCACCGAAAACGACATCGAAGGGACTA
>Ga0222662_1000138_pt1 | contig 67872 bp, 50 predicted proteins | sample AntAcemetagen600_FD_179821 | JGI IMG/M metagenome (GOLD analysis project Ga0222662, IMG submission 179821) | Saline water microbial communities from Ace Lake, Antarctica - #600 | ecosystem: Environmental > Aquatic > Non-marine Saline and Alkaline > Saline | place: Antarctica: Ace Lake... | reverse complement strand
CTGACAAACACCCCTCAATCCTAAGCAATCACCATTAAAGATAACTGGTTTACCAAAGGAACGCAGCCAGACTGGATTTCCTCTAGCCGTTTTAATCAAGCCGGTAAATGTGAAGCCAGACTTCGCGACTCTCGCATTCTCGATGTGTTCCACCAAAAGGGATTGGTCTGCGTGATGATAGAATTCCAACGCATTCTCTAGTGTAGGACAAAAATCTTTGGCGACCTCATGAATCTCCCGCACTTGTTCAGACCAGTAGACCTTTTCTGTTTTAAAATCGACCTCCCAAAATCCAACACGAGCAATTTGCCCGATTTGATCGAGAACATCCGCACTTTCAAAGCTGCCTAACTTTGGTGATCTAGCGTGACTCGTTATTTGTCTAATTCCGTTTGGCAACTCGCTTATGAATTCTGATATGGTATCAAAGATCAGAGACCTCGTTAATGATTTACATTTGCTTGAAAAGTGGCAGGGCGCGATTCTATCAGTGGGGGCAATTTGTTGCCGATCCGTGCCATCCAAGGCGTTTCGCGGCAACGGCGCAAGCGGACCCGGTCCTGCGTAAAAGAAGGACGGCGCGGCGGCAAGCGCCGGTCCCTACGCAGGGCTCGCGATTGCGCGATTGCCTCACGACGTCATTGTTTCCCCTCAACTTAAATTGCACCCAATGCACCCGCCATAGCCCCGAGCTTGATCTCCGTTTCCAACAGCTCCAAATCCGGGCTAGACCCGTCCACAATGCCCGCACCGGCAAAAAGCCTGGCCCGGGTGCCCTCCATCCGCGCCGTGCGCAGTGCAACCACCGACTCCCCTTCACCACCGGGTTTCTCCCACCCCAAACACCCAGTGTAGAGACCGCGAACGAAAGGTTCCAGTTTTCCAATCAGCCGCGATGCCTCCTGCTTGGGAACGCCTCCCACAGCGGGTGTTGGATGAAGCTCCTCGACCAATTGCATCAATGAGATATCGGGAGTGATTTTCCCGGAAATAGGTGTCCGCAAATGCTGCACATTGGAAAGCCGCAACAAATGAGGCTGCCGGCCAATATTCGGTGTAAGCCCGATGCCCTCTAAAACCCTACGAATCGTTCCGACAACAAATTCGTGCTCGCGAAGATCTTTATCACTTGAGAGCAACCGGCCACCCAGCTTGGCGTCTTCTGCAAGACCCTTGCCCCGCGGTACCGATCCGGCAATGGCCTCGGTTTCAAACTGGCCCCGGCTCAATCGCATAAGACGTTCAGGAGTAGCACCAATCCAGCTAGCCCCCGTTCCGCGCGAAAAAGAGAAAGAGAAGCAATCCGGATAAGCTTCCCGGAGAGTGGCCAGCGTTTCCAAAGGGTGAAACTCTTTTCCGGCGACCAAATCCATCCATCTTGCCAGAACCACCTTTGAGACCTCCCCCCGGTTGATCGCCTCGAGAGCTTTGGACACCCTCTCGAGAAAATGATCCGGGTCCTCAGCCTCCACGGTCACCGGGCCCAACTCGGATCTGTCTTTTGGTTGAAAGTATGTGGCATTTGAAAATGCCCCATGGGCGCGCAGTATTCTATCCGCCTCCCTCTCCATATCTGTTTGGCCATCAACCTTGACGTTGGCAACCGCCACACAATCCTGATCGGTCCGGCAAACTTGCCATTTCGGGATAAAAACGGTGCCGGCGGGATTATTCTGCTCGTCGAAAGAAAAAGCATGAAAAAAAAGTGGACCCGAAAACCACCCATCCAGATCACCGGTTGCGATGATCCGCGACGACCAAAGGTGCACAAACTGCTGTGCCTTTGAGAAGCGATCCCTTCCCTCTACCGAAACTTTCACTACCGCTTCGGCACCCGAAACCGAAACCGATCCCCTCTCAAGGTAGAGATGGGGTTGATCCGACTCATGAATGGATTGTAGAACTGCCAATGGATCGAGATCACGCACGCGAAGGGAAATGCTTGCGATCCTCGGCTCCCCATCGGAATCAACCCTCGCTTTGCAGTGGCTCAAAAACCGCAACAATCCCCCGCGGTCGCGGTCTCCAAATTCTCTAGATGACAGTGTTTCCATGGTTCCTTCCTATTTATTGATACCCGAACGAATCGCCGGGATTGTCAACGAAGGGGAGATAGGACTCTTTTGGATAAGGCGCAGATCCCGCGTTTTGACAAATGATTCTAATTAAAAGACGGACCTCGTAGAAATAAGTAAAACCTTCACAAATTTCCTCCACATTCAATAGTTGCCAACTCTCCAGCACCTCGACATTATTTCTGGTTTTTCTTTACAAGAACCATGAAGATATGAGGCATTTTCTGAAAGAGACGGACTTCAGTCACGCTGAAATCCCATTAATCTTTAGCATGGCTGCAGAATTCAAGCGGTTGCGGGGAGGATCCTACCCCCGCGCGCTAGAGGGACAGAGCTGGGGGATGATTTTCTATAAGAACAGCACCCGGACGAGAATCTCATTTGAGGTAGGTATTCATGAACTTGGTGGAGCCGCCGTTCGGCTTGATAGCAATGCGACCCAAATCAGCCGGGGTGAGAGCATTGAAGACACTGCTCGGGTCATGGGGCGCTATTTGCATGGCCTTGTCATCCGGACTTTTGAGCAAGAGATCGTTGAGGAGTTTGCCCGGCACGCAGGAATTCCTGTCGTCAACGCACTGACTGACTTTTTACACCCCTGCCAAATCTACGCAGATGTGTTCTCGTTGGCCGAGAAATTCGGCGAAGACGGTAGCGATCTTAGCGCTCTTACGGGCAGAAAGCTCGTTTTCGTGGGAGACTGTGCTTCCAATATGGCCAATTCTTGGATTCTGGCTGGGGCGCTATTTGGGATGGAGATCGTCTTGAGTGGACCCCCGAATTTTTCTCCCGGACCCAGAATAGCTGCGGAACTGGAAAAAATGGCTCCCGGAAGCACTCCAACATTCATCGAAAATCCAGAGGAAGCTGTGCGGGATGCGGATGCAGTTTACACCGACGTCTGGGTAAGCATGGGAGATGAAAGCGAAGAGAAAGCGAGATTGGATGCCATGGCTCCCTATTCCGTAACTGAAAATCTTTTGAAGGCGGCCAAGCCATCGGCTCTTTTCCTTCACTGCATGCCCACCCACCCCGGCCAGGAGGTTTCGCAGGAAGTTCTCAACGGAAGACAGTCCATCCTCTTCGATCAGGCAGAGAACCGCTTGCACATGCAAAAAGCTATTCTCGCTCAGTTAGGTGAATGGGCAAGGGACGAACGTTGAGTCAACGAAAACGGTCAGAGATAGCACTTCCAGAAGGAGTAAAAAGCCCCTTTCACGGAGATCGTCCGTTCTTCAACCGGGAATTGAGCTGGCTGGCCTTCAACAACCGCGTCCTCGAGCAAGCAACTAATCCAGACTACCCTCTCTTGGAAAGAGTGCGGTTCGTTGCTTTCGTCAGCTCGAACTTGGATGAGTTTTTCGAGATCCGAGTAGCCGGCCTGATGCAAAAAGTAGACTCCGGAATCACCCGATCTGGCTTGGACGGGCTCGAACCCAAAGAACAACTGAAGCGGATTCGGAAGATGAGCGCCCGTTTAGTTGAGGATCAATATGCCTGCTGGAACAATCAATTGGTTCCCAATCTAAAAAAAGAGGATATCGTTTTTAAAGACGTTGCGCGTTTGACTAAGGCGGAAGCCAGCTGGATCCAGAAACACTTCATCGAAAGTATTTTTCCTGTCCTCACACCATTGGCAATTGATCCGGGGCATCCCTTCCCTCAAATCACGAATAAATCGCTCAACGTTCTCGTCTCCCTGCGCAATCAGGAACCCGAAGAAGATGACCTGCTCGCGGTCCTCCCGGTGCCCAGCATACTCCCGCGTATTCTCGAAATCCCCACCAAAGGTAAAAAATACAAGAGTTACGTTTTTCTCAGCGACGTAATTGGACATTTTGCCCACCAATTATTTCCTGGCTTCGAGACACTTTCCACTCATGCCTTTCGGGTGACCCGCAACAGCGATCTCTACATTGACGAGGAGGAAGTCGAAAACCTACTCCAGACGATCGAGGAAGAACTCCACAAACTCAAGAAGGGCGCCTCTGTGCGGCTGGAGATCGCCAACACCGTTTCAGAGTCAGCTTTAGCTCGATTACTACAAGCTATCGGCCTTGCGAGTGAGTGTGTTTTTCGGATTGATGGCCCCATCAACCTCCTCCGGGTAATGGGTTTCTACGACATGGTGGATCGTCCTGATCTAAAATTCGCCCCTGCCCCTTCCCTTACACCAGCCATTCTCGCGGAGTCTGAGAATATTTTTGATGCCATTTCCAAGAAGGACATCCTCCTCCACCACCCTTTTGAGTCCTTTTCTTCCGTTGTAGAATTTTTGCGGCAAGCGAGCGAAGACCCAAAAGTTTATGCAATCAAGCAGACCCTCTACCGCACCAGCGGTGACTCCCCCATCATCAATGCGTTGATTGATGCATCAACCAAGGGTAAGCAGGTTACCGCCTTAATTGAACTGAAGGCCAGGTTTGATGAAGCCAATAATATTCAATGGGCCCGCCAACTCGAAGATGCGGGAGTCCACGTAGTTTACGGTTTGGTCGGGCTTAAAACCCATTGCAAGTGTTGTCTAGTCATTCGCCGTGAGCCCGATAACACCCTCCGCCGATTTGCTCATATGGGGACGGGCAATTACAACCCTAAGACGGCTCGTCTTTATACCGACTACTCCTTATTCACCGCCAAAAAGAATATCACCGAGGAGGTTGCTGACTTATTCAATTCATTGACCGGTTTCGCGCGTTCCCCGAGCTTCAAGCATCTGCTGGTAGCGCCATTTAATCTTCACACATCGATCCAGCGCTTTATCCGGCAGGAAGCCACAAATGCGAGAGCCGGCAAACCCGCGCGGATCATTGTAAAAGTAAACAGCCTGATCGACCAGGAAACGATTGAAGCCCTCTACGAGGCCTCACAGGCCGGAGTACGAATCGATTTAATCATACGGGGCATCTGTGGCCTGATTCCAGGCGTCAAGGGTTTGAGCGAAAACATCCGCGTTCGCTCCGTGCTCGGTCGTTACTTGGAACACTCCCGCATTTTCTACTTCCAAAATTACGGTCGAAAGTCCCGGCTTCACATTGGAAGTGCGGATTGGATGCCCCGCAATTTCTACCGCCGCATCGAAGCCGTCTTTCCTATTGAGGATACCGAACACCGGAAGCAAATTCTCGACACACTGCGCATTTACCTAAAAGACAATCAGCAGGCAAAACAGCTACGATCAAGTGGCACATACGCCAAAATACCTGTCTCTAAAAGTGGGAAACCTTTTTCCGCCCAACAAGAATTCCTGAGACGCACAGAGGAAAAGCTTAAACAGTCTCATGAAGGACCCGAGCAAACCAAGCCAACCGTCACGATGAGAGGTGAACCCCGGCCAGCTCCGGTGCCCTCCAAAGTTCTAAAACAGAGCGATCCCATTGATGCGCCCACAAGTCCAGGCAGTATTTAGCACCTTCTTGGTTTTCGAACTTCGCCTACCCCGCACACAACCCAGAAAGCTGTGTTCAATCGGTTTTCGCTTACGATAGCTTGGCTTTCAGGTCTTCCTTGGAGGTGAGACCGACAACTTGATCGACTTTTTCTCCGTTCTTAAAGAATAGCAGCGTCGGGATCGCCCGCACGCCGTAGCGCTGGGCGACGTCCTGATTGTCATCCACATTGACCTTAAAAACCGAAGCAGCATCGCCCAGCTCAGTGGCTATCTCTTCCAAGATAGGTGTAAGTGCTTTACATGGGCCACACCAAGGTGCCCAAAAATCTACAACTGTGGGTTTTCCCGCGTCCTTGATAGACGAATCAAAATCCGCGCTAGTGAGTTCTTTTATGTTTTCAGCCATACTATTTAATTCAAAGGATTTTTAGTAGATCCGTTACGATAAGGTAACCGACCGCAAGTGCTCCAACAGAAGCAAGCACGTCAAGCGCGAGTCCTACTGGAGAGACACCGCTACTTCTTTTTTTCTGTGTGTCAACTGCAACTGCTGATCCACCTTGGGTCGGATGAGACTTGGCCGATGCCGAACCCGGCCGAACCACATGAGGTTTTGGGGGTGGAGTCTTTGCCCCTTGCCCTGGTGGAGTTGGTCTTGCCGGAGAAGTTGGGTTGCCGGAACCAGCTTGTGGCTTCTTGGGTTCCTCTGGCTGGGAATCCGTCTTCTCATCAGCAGTAGGCTTTACGGGAATTTTAGGAGTCAGCTTAGGCCGATCCCCCTGCTTTGGAGGTAGGGCCGCGCTGGATGAAGCTGGCTTCTTGTCCTCGGCGCTATCGTCACTATCGGAGGACAGTGATGCTGCCGAGGTTGCGTCTTCACTTTCTGCCGATGTTTTTTTGTCTCCCTCGGTTTTCTCAGACGTCGTTGGCTTCGGCTCAGCTGGATTCTTGTTCTCTAGTTTAGAAGTGTCCTTGCTGCCCGAATCGGCTTCATTTCCCTCGGGAGCTTTCGGCTCCAAGGGCTTTTTCGTCTTCATATTTTTCAAGCTCGGCAACCCACCGGGTTTATTCTCAGGAGACTTGGGCTTTAGAACAGGAGTTTTCTTTTCTTCCTGTGGAAGATTATCAGTATTTTTTTCTTCTTCAGACATTTCTTGGGGTTGGTTAGTGTTCGTTTCATCCGGGCTTTTAGAACTGGTCATGCGGATTGCTGATCCGGGTTGCTTGGATGATTTTAATGGTATTCCGCCAGATTGCGGTTGTGATTCATTTTCAGGTTCGGGTGCCATTGGATGATTGGAGGTTTTGTTAATAAAAAATCTATTACCTAGGGGTATTGCGATCTATGAGGTCTGACAATTCCTTTTTCTCCACTTCTTCCAATGCTTTTCCCTTACGGGATAGATCTTCGCAAGTTTTGACCAAAGTTTCGGTCATGCGGCCGTGAGTTTCTTCAGACCCGCCCACAATCGAGAATTTCTCTGCTTTTGTGATGCGGCGGTGACCATCGGAATGATCCAAACCAATTCCGAGCAGGTGCGCATTTCTCTTTTTATTCCTATTCACTCCAGAACTATCTACGCATTTCTTCGTTTTTCAAGGGGTTTTCGAAATGTCTCCCTGCTGGCAAATGTCCAGTCGCGCAGGCATTCGTGTTCAGTGGGATTAAAAACCCCTAATCCCGGGTCTTATTTTACTGCCCCGCCGAGGTCGTTGCCATCTCGAGGCGACTCAGCCTGTGGAGCGGAGCAGGCTATGTCTCCAAATGCCAGATCTTGGCTGATTTCTATACGGCCCACTCTCGTGAGTTCCAGAACTGCCAAGAAAGTGGCAGCCAAAGTGTTTAAGGTATAACTACCCTCCATGAAGAGATCACTAAATCGAAAACCGCCATTGTGCCGGAGACGATCCAATATAAACTCCATTCTCTCCGCAACAGTGATCGGGTCGTCTTCAATCTCACCAACAACGATTCGGTCCGCCAAACGCCGCAGCACCCGATTGAAGGCATTCCACACCTCCAGCTGATCGCTGTCTTTCAAAGGAATATCCTCCAACAAATTATGCCGACCTACCTTGCGGGGCAATCGGTTGGAGTTCTCGTCCATCAGATCCTCGAGCTGGCCGGAAGCTTCCTTGAATGCACGATACTCAATCAACTGCTGCACCAACTCCCATCTGGGGTCTTCGCCCTCTTCCTCGTTCGACTCCAAACGGTCTCTCTTCTCTTTTGGAAGCAACACCCGGCTCTTGATATACATCAGGGTCGAAGCCATCACAAAAAATTCCCCGGCGACCTCCAGATCGAGATGTTCCATATCCTTTATGATCGTAAGGTATTGCTGAGTAACCTCAACGATGGGAATATCATGAATGTTGATTTCGTTGCGCCGAATCAGGAACAGCAAAAGATCCAGGGGGCCTTCGAAGACCGGCAGACGCACGGATGGCTCGTTATTGGAGAGTAGGTGGTCGTCGGTGAGCATGATTCGGATCTACAGGGCGAATTTTTCTTCAGCAAAATATCAATTGGTCACCCGCATCCAAATCAATTCGGCGGTAGTAACACCCTGAACGCGATTTACCCTCCTCATCTTTGGTATGGCACGCCCCTTTTCCTTGTGGGATCACTCGATAGAGCAGTGAATTCTGCTCACAATTGACCCGGATTTCCTCAATTTTCAGCCAATCGCCACTGGTCTTTCCCTTAATCCAAAGTTCGTTACGGCTCGTGCTCCAGAAGGTGGCCATGCCAGACTTTATGCTGTGACGGAGAGCTTCTTGGTTGGCATAGGCAAGGATCAAAACTTCTCCCGAATCGGTATTCTGTACGACCACAGGCACAACTTCGCTTTCGGTTGCTGCTACTTTGCTCAGTTTCCCGAAATCCAATTGCAGGGCCTTCCCTTCTTCTAAATCCAAACTCATGCGCCCAGCAAATCGTCCCAGATCGGGATGCCAATAATTTTCGACTCCATTCCCCGGTAACGGTTTAATCAAACTTTTCTTCAAAGAGCTCTTCCATGTATTCGAAAGCTCTTTCGGCCGAGAGTTTATTATATTCTGCTTTCCCGGTCATCGCCGCACTTGGATCTGTAAAGGAATGGACGGTATTCGAGAATTGCACCAACTGCCAATCCACATCGGTTTCCATCATTACAGTGACCCACTCATCGACATCGGATTGCGGAACAAAAGGGTCATCCGCTCCATGCAGAACGAGAACACTGCCCTGAATCTGCCCGCTATCGGCAGCCAGTGTTGGCGAGGTCAAATCCCCGTGAAAAGAAACCACCGCATCGAGTGGCGCTCCGGTTCTTGCAAATTCCAAAACAGCTCCGCCTCCGAAGCAAAACCCAATAGCGGCAATCTCCTTACCATTAATCGGCAGTCCGCTCTCGGCAAGAAACACGTCCAAAGCTTTTTGCAACCTCGCTCGCATCAGCGGACGGTCTTCCCTGAGAACCCCTGCAGCCTGACCCGCTTCTTCGGAATTCTTCGGGCGCACATCAACGCCATAGACGTCGACCATCATCACGACATAATCGTCACCGGCCACTCTCATCGCCTTTTCCAAATTCGCCCGGTTTGGGCCCATCCAATTGGGAACCATCAGGATAGCTGGTCGCGTGTCATCCTCACCCCGATCCCACACAATGGTGGATTCAAAGGTCTTCCCATCCATTTCGTAGCTGACGCGGCGAAGGGCAAGTTCATCAATATCTCCACTATCATCCCCAGAGACAGGGAGCAGCGATACAAGAAGAAGGCAGATGGCACTGTTTTTCATAAGAATAGATAATGTGAAAGACGAACGTGGGTCAAATGAATCGCGAACGATCTCTTGGCCTAAATCACCTCTAAGAACTCCTTTCTACCCGTGGTGTTGAATTCACAGTTTACCCCAGCCCAAACTTCGGCATTGCGATTTCCGCCGAGCTCGGTAGCAACATTACAGGATGCCCGCCATGACACCTTTGGAGGAAATCCGACATTCCAGCGCCCACATCCTGGCGACCGCCATCCTGCGCCTCTATCCGGAGGCTCAACTCGATATTGGCCCGCCCACGAAAGACGGTTTCTATTACGACATTGACCTCGACCATTCGCTGACCGCCGAAGATCTCGAACAAATCGAGGCTGAGATGAAGCGAGTGATCAAGGAGAACCAGCGCTTTGAGCGTTTCGAGCTTCCTAGAGAGGAAGCCGAGAAGCTGATTCAAGGCACCGGGCAGGTTCGTTACAAGCTGGGCCGGTTGGCCGATGTCCCCGAAGGCGAAACGATCTCGTTCTATAAAAATGGCGAGTTCACGGATCTCTGTGCGGGCACCCATGTAAAGTACACCAAGCAGGTAAAGGCCCTTAAACTTCTCAACGTGGCGGGGGCGTACCATCGTGGCGACGAAAAGAACAAACAGTTGCAACGGATCTATGGGACCGCCTTCCCATCAAAGGACGAGCTGGAAGAACACTTGCGCCGCCTCGAAGAAGCCAAGGCACGGGATCACCGCAAGATTGGAAAAGAGTTGAAACTTTTTCACATCGACGAGGAGGTCGGGCAGGGCCTGGTTCTTTGGACGCCGGCTGGAGCAGTCGTTCGTCAGGAGCTGCAGAACTTCATCAGCGGGAAGCTTGTGGTACAAGGCTACCAACAGGTCTTCACTCCCCATATTGGAAAACTCGGCCTCTTTCGCACGTCGGGGCATTTTCCCTATTATCGTGAGAGCCAATTTTCACCGATCCTGGATCACGGCACCCTTGAAACTCTTGCCCATGAGGGGTGTTCTTGCAGTGAACTGGCCAACCGCCTTTCGGAAGGAGAGGCTGACGGCTACTTACTAAAGCCAATGAACTGTCCGATGCACATTCGCATCTTCGACAGTCAACCACACTCCTATCGGGACTTGCCGGTGCGCCTTGCTGAATTTGGGACCGTCTATCGCTGGGAGCAATCCGGTGAGTTAAACGGCCTGACTCGAGTGCGCGGATTCACACAGGATGACGCACACATCTTCTGCACCTCGGACCAAGTTCACGCTGAAATCAGTAGCTGCCTTGGTCTAGTGCGTGAAGTTTTCCAAGCCTTGGGAATGAACGAATACCGGGTTCGACTCGGCTTACGCGATCCGGAATCGGATAAATATACAGGGAGTGACGAGAACTGGGAGAAGGCGGAAAGCGCCCTCAAGGAAGCCGTTCAGGGAATTGGTGTGGATTATACTGAGGAACTTGGCGAAGCCGCTTTCTACGGTCCAAAAATTGATTTTGTTGTCGAAGACGTGATCGGCCGGGAATGGCAACTTGGCACCGTCCAAGTGGACTACACGCTACCCGAACGGTTCGACCTTCATTATGTCGGCGCAGACAATCAGAAGCATCGGCCCATAATGATACACCGCGCCCCTTTCGGTTCTCTCGAGAGGTTTACCGGTGTATTGACCGAACACTTTGCCGGTAATTTCCCCACTTGGCTCGCACCGGAACAGGTGAGACTTCTTCCGATGAACGACGACCTGGCCTCCTACTCCGCAGAGATTGCAAGTTCCCTGCGGGCGAAAGGATTCCGTGTGGGCGAGGATGCACAGGCTGATAAACTGGGAGCGAAAATTCGCCGGGCTGAAAACGCCAAGGTTCCGCACATGCTGGTTCTCGGAAATCGGGAGAGGGAGAACCAAGCGGTGTCTCTTCGCAGTCGAATTCATCCCGAGGCACCCTCCAGTCTTACAATCGACGAGTTCGTCAATTGGCTCACAGAGGAAGTAACCTCAAGACGACTTCCCACTAGAGAACAGAGCTGATCCCAGCTCCAGCGATACCAGACCCATCGTCTCCCTACCGCGATCCACAACAGCGTGGTTGCGGAGCTACTTTCGACTTCGCAAAAAGTTTGCGGCCTTTTCGATCTCCGCTTCCAGATCATTTGGTTGGACGGGCTTCGTGAGATAACCGTTCATCCCGGACTCAAGCGCTTCATCCCTGTTGTCACGAGTAGCCCCAGCGGTAAGGGCCACGATCCAGGGCCTCCGATTTCCGGACAGGCCTTCCACAATTTTTCCAGTGGCCTCAATGCCATCCATCTCAGGCATTTGGATATCCATCAAAATAAGATCAAATTCATCCTCGAGAGCTCTTTCGACCGCAAGAGCACCATTTTCAACAATGGTGCAATCGTACCCGATCCGCTTCAACAAGAGGCGGATGACTTTCTGGTTCACCGAATTATCTTCCGCGACCAAAATTTTCATCTGTTTACGCTGGTCCTTACCGGAATCTACTTTTGCTTGCTTGCCTACCTCTTTGGTGCGCTTTTCCGAGTCTCCGTCCAAGACCGCCATAATCCTCTTCCGGGAAACTGGTCTGGGCTGCAAAAAGTACGGGAAAGGGAAAGTCGGCTTGGCTCCTTGGCGACAGACGACTACAACCGGCTTGGCTTCGTCGCCGCGTGCTTCAAGAGCGGCAGCGGCTACTTTCGACTGGAGAAGGTCCGCATCTGCTATGATCCAAACGGTCGGACCGGCCTTCTTTACCAGCTCGCAAAAGGCTGTTTCGGAATCTGCATTTTCTACCCGAACTCGCGCCTCCTCGAGGCAATATTGAAAATGCTTCTGCCTCGTACTCAAATTGAAGAAACAGATGGCATTTTCGCCCAATCGTTCCTGCATCCGATGAACCTCTTCAAAGTGTGCAGGGAATGGGAGAATCACTTCAAATTTCGCCCCATCGCCATGTTGGCTGGTGAATCCAATGTCACCCCCCATTCGTTGCGATAACTCTTTGGAAATCGCCAACCCCAATCCACTGCCCCCGAACTTGCGGGTGATGGACGGGTCCACTTGGCTAAAGGATTCAAAAATACGATCATGCCTCTCTTTCGGAATTCCAATTCCAGTATCTTCGACCGCAAAGGAAAGCAAACAACGATCATTGGGCAGACGTTCTCGCAACTCTACCTCGACCGTGATGGATCCCTTCCCGGTAAACTTGACTGCATTGCCGAGTAGATTGAAGAGAATCTGCTTCACGCGGGTACTATCACCGGTAACGGTTTGGGGAACTTCAGGGTCGATCCAACAGGCGAAGTCCAATCCTTTCTGAGCCATCTGTGTAGAGAAAAGGGCGACTGAATCCTCAACTGCTTTGATGATGGAAAACTTTTTCTTTTCGAATTCTATCTTCCCGTGTTCGAGCCGGGAAAAATCGAGAATATCATCCAGAAGCAGGAGAAGCGTCGACCCGGAGCTATGGATAGTCTCCACATAATCCTCTTGAAATTCATCCAGTTTAGTATCCCGCAAGAGAGCCGTCATTCCAATGACTCCATTCAGCGGATTCCGGATCTCATGGCTCACCATCGATAAGAAGGAACTTTTCGCAGCACTCGCTTCCTGAGCCTTCTTTTCACTGGTATGTGCCTTATTGAGAGCATCTGCCAGCTGATCGTTTAGGCCTTCCGCCTCCTCTCTGGCTCGAATCAAAACCTTTTCATAGTCCTTCCGGTTCGAGATATCCTCAAGAACTCCGAAAACCTTTGAGGTGACACCAGCATCCCGCAAAGCCATGCCCTTAAAGAATACCCACTTCTCCTTGTTATCCTCTACGACAATCCGATGCTCACCCTCAAATTGCGCACCTGTTTCCTCTGCCCTCGACAGGCTGCTTTGGATTTGTTCCCGGTCGCCCTCAGCAAAGAAACTGAGCATCGTCGCCAACCCCGGGACCACATCACTGGAAACCCCAAGAATGCGGTAGGTCTCATGCGACCAGTACAGGCTGTCTTCTTCCCGGTCATATTCCCATGAACCGATCCCAGCCAGCTTTTGGCTCTCTTTCAGAAGTGATTCGCTTTTCCGAAGATCACTTTCTGCGCGTTTTTCCCGCGAGATATCCGATTCAATTGTCACGTAATGAGTTGGAATCCCTCCCTCGTCGAGAACCGGGTTGCCCGTCAGCCTACGCCACGAGGATTCTTTCCCCTTGGCGTGGATCGATATTGTCAAACTGAATTCCTCTCCCCTGAGAATGGCGCTACTCACTAACTCTTTTTCTGATTCAGCCGTATCTGATTGAAAGGGAACCAAATCCCAAACCTTGGAGCCTACAATCTCTCTCCCCTCTCGCTCAGGCCTTTCTCGGAAAGCTGGATTTGCCCATTCCAAGGCACCCTCCTTATCCAAGATTGCGATCCCTGAGAGGGTCTGGCGGGTCGCCATTTCCAGCTTATGCAATTCCGCTTCGCGCAGAACTCCATCCGTCAAATCAATGTATGCCCCGAGGATAAACTTACCACCCTCCATCTCATCTTTACGAACCGCACCCCGGAACCGGTACCAACCCCAGGTCCCATCGCCTCGCTTCATTCGATGCCTGAGACTAAAGGTGCCCATGCCCTCACCCCACAAAGGCTCGAGATGGTCCAGCACTTTACGACGATCGTGAGGATGCAGGCGGGCTTCCCATTCTTCTACGGTCCGGATCGTCTGACCCCTCTCCAGAAGCAACATCGCGAGCATCCGTTTATCCGTCTCGACGATTCCCGCATCCAAATCAATTCTCCACTCGGATATCCCTGCTGCCTCCATCGCCATCCGCGTTCTCAGGCTCGCCTCCCTCAACTCGCGGGCGGAGAGCTCACTCTGAGCCAATGCAGATTTTCTTCGCAGGAGGGCGGGGATCAACAATGCCAGGGTCAATAGAAAGAGAATAAGAATCGGAGCTAAAGAGATCCAGATCTCGGACCATGCCGTTCCGCTACCGATTCTGTTGACGACATAAAACGGTCGGGTATTGATCCCACGTACTGTTTTACCGCCCGGTTTAAGCACTGAAACGTTGGCATCTGCAGTAGTTCCCAAGGGAGAGTGGTCCCGAAAAACCCACAACCCATCCGAAGCAAAAGTTCCATTCTGCTGAGAGATGATCGCCCGCCAGACCTCCGGGTATTCATCAACAATCCAGCTTCCCGTTTCGGTTTCAAGAAGGGCGGACCACGGGTCCGAACTGCGCGAGTCATATATCCAGCGCCCGTCAGGCGAAACGATAAAAAAATCCTGATCACCCTCTAGGATTTTTTTCGTCATTTTGGTCAATAATTGGTCGGCATAGAGATCGGCGACAAGGAAACCAGCACGAGCACCCGATGGAAAAAACAACCCTGTCCCCAGTAAAATGGTAGGCTCTTTCTTTCCAGATTTATCAAGCACAGAGAACTTGGAGATCAAAACCTCGTCAATTGGCAGTCCCCGTAGTTCCTCGATAAATTCTCCATCCAACGAGGCTGGTTTTCCGCTACCCGCTCGAACTGCGGTTGAATTCTCTTCCGAATCTTCCGCAATCAGTATTTCTCTGGAAGCCGAATCCAGAACCCTCATACTCCGTATGCTGTCATTCTCATTAACCACTGAGTAAATAACCCCTCGAAACTGATCTGACGAGAGCGAGGTGCCGGAGAGACTCTCCATCTGCTGCAGCACCTCGACCGCTGCCTTCAGATCGAGGTCGAGCCGAATCCTTTGAAGATCCACCATGGTACCCGCCTCTTTGGCCGATTCCTTCATCTCGAAACGCCAAATCCACCAAAAAGAGCCGAGGACGATAAGAGTGAGCAAGGTAGCCACAGCAAAAGGACCCATCAAACGAGTCTCTCCTTTGTTTCCCAAATTCTCGAAATGCCGCACCACGAAAGAGTTGAAACACGAAGCCCTCCCCCTTTCAATTCGATAAATCATTTTACTTCTACCACGCGTGGAAAGAAATTTTCCGACATGATCATCCAATTACACAAACTCCAGCCGGCCTATTTGAGTGCTACCCACCTGAATCAGTCCGAGGTCTGGCAGCATGATCTTACTTTCACCGCACCCGAGGGAATCCTGCTCTGGGGACCATCCGGCCAAGGCAAATCCTCCTTGCTTAGGATTCTTTTTGGGCTGGAGGGAAAATATACGGGAGAGGTCCGAATCGATGGTCAATTCATCACCTCCCAAGCGCATCGCATTTGGCCAAAGATAAGGAACCGAAAGCTCTCATTCGTACCGCAGGATTTTCAGCTCTTTGAGGGAGAATCCGGTTGGAAAAACCTCGATTATCTGCCCTTAGTGGCAGAGGGAATTGATCGCGCCCTACTCCAGCAGTGGAGCGAGCGTCTGGGGATCGATTCTCTTCTCGATCGCACCCCGGAAACTTGGTCCTATGGCCAACGCCAAAGGTTTTGTGTCCTCCGGGCACTGGCCAAACCTTTTCAATGGATTTTCCTCGATGAACCCGTCAGCCACCTCGATCCAGAGTCTTCCCGGAATACTTTGGATCTCATCTTATCCGAGTGCGAAAGACGACAAGCGGGCTGGATCCTTACGCAACAAACACCCGACTCGACCCTTCCCATCGGACGCACACTCCGCGTATGATTCCCATGAACACAAGAAACGGTTTCGGGCAGGGGCGTAGAACCTCCTTACTCCCCCGTTCCTCAAAGAGTGGGCGCGGGCGCCAGATCGGCCTCGCCCTGGCCTCGACCATTGGTTGGATACTCTCTCTGGCCGCTTTTCAGGGATTCATCGATATCCGCACTCTTTTGCAAAGTGACGATGATTGGTTCAGGGACGGCCTGATATTCATCAATCATGATGTAAGGCTAACCGACAGCATCGGCGTCACCTCTACCAATGTGTCTCCGAAAAGCCTGGCAAAAATACGAGCCGTGCCGGGGGTCTCCATTGCCGAACCCATCTTGCGCAATCACTTCCCCGCCGCCGTCCAGATGGGGGGGGGTCCGATCCCCGCAATCTCCAGTGAGGTTTTTCTCGAAGCCATCCCGCCGGAACTCCTATCGACTGGTCATGAAGATTGGTCTTGGAACCCCGGAGATGAGATCGTTCCCATTCTCATTCCCCGGCAGTTTCTCAACCTGTATAATTTTGGCTTTGCCCCGGGGAAAGGTCTCCCTCCCGTCTCCGAATCAACAGCGAAAAAGGTCCGATTCCGTCTCATTACCTATCCTTACAATGGGGATGCCCCCGTATTCTACACAGCCTCCATTTCCGGATTTAGCGATGAGATCGAGTCGTTACTCGTTCCCGTCTCTTTCCTTACTTATGCCAATGCGGAATACGGTGACACGGCAACCACAGGTGTTGGCCGTGTTGCGGTGCTCCTCAACGATCCCGACTCGAAAGCATTCCACAAACTATTGGAAGACGAACGCTTGCGGGCGGGCAAAGGAACCAGAGAAAATGCCCGCCTCCGCATACTTCTAGACCTCTGCCTTGCGGTACTCGGAACCGCCGGGGGCATCATTCTCTTTTTAAACCTGCTCCTTTTCCTCACGGAGGCGGAGTCGCTCCTGGCCGACCACAGGGATCGAATCCGCAAACTCTTTTTCCTCGGCCACAATCCAACCACCCTCCTCCGGAGGTTGGTCGGTCTTCGCATTCTCGCAGCAGTAATCCCCGCCATAGTCGGCCTGGTAGTGCTCTGGTGGATTCGTCATCCCGTTGCTACCTTTCTGGATGAATCTGGAATTGCCATCGACCCGAATCCTTCACCAATCACAGTCCTCGCGTGGTTCGTCCTACTCTTGCTCGCCAACGCGTGGCTCCTTGGTCGCATCCGCAACCGATTGCTTCGCCTTTATCGGTGAGGCGCTGCTCTACCTCGCGCTGGCACGGTGCTCAACAAAGGACGGCCCGACACAAGGTCGGGTCCCTACGGGTGGGATCCTATTTATATTAGGCCGCATGTAGGGTCCGGCGCCGTCCCATGGAAGTGGGCGGGGGCTTCAGCCCCGGCTTTGCGACGGTTAGATGGATCAGCATTTGGCGGCTATGGTTCCGCGATGCTACCTGGTTCCCTTTTTTGCTTTTGCTCTGAGCAAGCCTGAAGGCATGCCCCACATCCTTCTCCTGCCGTAGGCAGGGGCTTCAGCCCCGGCTTCCCTCTGTATCCTGAAGCTTTATGCCGCCGAACAGCTTTCCTTTTCTTGCCAGCAAGGGAGATCTCGATGATAGATGTTGCTGTGCTTGCACTTGACCGAATCGATACCAAAATCATGCGCGAACCATCCTACACCGAATGACTTCTCATATTATCGCCGTTTTTATTGGAGGTGGCTTGGGCGCCTGCTCTCGTTTCCTGCTTAGCTTGGCCATTGCGGATGCATTTTCAGGAAAACAATCCCTTCCCGTTGGCACGATGATTTGCAACATCAGCGGTTGCTTCATCATCGGTTTGGTGGCGGCTATCGCTGTCGGTAGCTCCTATGAGCAGCACCCATTTTTCAGGCACCTTCTGATAGTTGGTTTCCTTGGTGGATTTACCACCTTCTCAACCTTCAGTCTGGAGACGATAACTCTCCTGCAAGCGGGTAAAACAGGAGCCGCTATGGGGAGCGCTGTCGGCACCGTGGCTCTCTGCCTATTGGGAGTTACCCTCGGATCGGCCCTCGGCAACTACATCCGCACCCACACCCACACCTGAGCGGCCGGGCTACGCTTTCCCTCAATCCGTCAATCGCTCGGGCAGGCTCCCGTCGTTCCAACGCTCGGCAAGCTCCAGGATCTGATCCAACGTCGGAAATCGACCGGAGCGAACGTAAAACCCACTGGCACAGGCACCACAGACGATCATCGCAGCATCGCTCAACCCGAGGAGGCGGGCCGCCGTGACCCCGGCCCCGAAAGTATCGCCGGCACCCGTTGAGATCAAAGGCTTCTGGCAGAATGGGCCCGGCACATAGACCGCACCCTCAACGCCCGCGCAGGCGGCCCCGTCGTTGGGATGAATTACGATCCGATCCACATCAATTTTCTCGCGTAGAAATCCAGCCAATTCGGCAATGCGTGCCGGCTCCTTGGCGCCCATGTATCCACCGTCGAAGACTTCGCCCATCTGCCAAGCCTCCTTGAGGTTGAAGCTCAGGATCGTTTCGCACTCTTTTGTGATCTCCGACACCAACTCGACCAATGCTTTTTGATCTTCCATGGGTCGCTGTTCAAACTCCGCCAAATCCATGAAGAACGGCACTTCCTTCGGCTTTCTTCCAAGTGAGGACATCCGTTCGGAAATTCCCTTCCAGATGGATCCAACATTGACCAACTTACCCCAGTTCACCGCTCCGACGAAACGGCACTCCCGCAGTTCTTCGTCCAGATCCTCCTCACTCATTCGTTCGAGGAGGCGCTCCCAATTGATTTCCGCACAAGTGCGCAGATCGCTGAGCATCACCTTGCCATCGCGAAATTCGAGACAATCACTGTGTGCCGGATCCGCGAGAGAGATGAGACGACTCATCTTGCCTTCGAGTGCTTCGCGGAACACGGGCAAAATCTCTGGATCGCCCATCGCACCAATGTAGGTGATCTCCGTTTCGGACCGGAAGAACGAGTGAAGTGCGGAAGCGAAAAGCGGCCCATTGCCACCAAATCGATCCCCTTGGTGGCGCGCGGTAAAGGAGGTCGCCATACCGGCGGCATCAGCCACTTTCGGTCCAAACTTCTCCATACTGTCCGGATTTTCCAACTCGATGAATGTGTCAATAAAACCGTCGAACCCGCAAATCCCTCTCCACTTTTGCGAAGAAGACTCCCCCGCTGCAGCCCGAATCTCTTCGATCACATCGCTCAGTTCCTTAACACTCTCAAATACTTTATTCTCCTTAGCCATTCCTAAGGAAATGATATTCCCGAATAGATTCCAAGAGTTTTCAAACCCGGAAGATCGCCCCCAGCTTCTTCCCGAGGAGGAGGGAGGCACCGATTATGGTTACTGCGAGGAAGGCCATGGCCCAAACTCCAAGGGCACTGGCTATGTACGGACCGTCGCCGAGGAGGTTCAGCAACTCGTAAATCGCTTTCGTAATGGGGTAGAATTCTTGCTTCTGGGCGAGGATCAAACTGTCGGAGACCTCGAGCATGGATTGGGAAAAAGCCAGAATCGCCCCAGCGAGGAGGTTGGCAACGATCAGCGGCATCGTAATCTTGAAGGCGGATTTGAGCGGCGGACACCCCAAATTCTGGGCCGCCTCCTCGTAGGTCACACTCGTCTGCTCCAGTCCGGCCACGGCCGACCGCACCACGAAAGGCAGCTTCCGTATAGCATAGGCGATAATAAGGAGAGGGACCGGATTGACGGTTGGATTGAGGAACCCGAAAGCCTTTCCATCCTGTGACATCGCAATATAGCCAAAGGCGATAACAATTCCTGGCACCGCCAACGGCAACATCGCCATCGAATCGAGGATGGCACGACCCGGGATCGTGGACCGCACCACCACGTAGGCAATTGCCACGCCGAGAAAAACATTAAGAAAGGTCGCCGCGGTACTGTAGAAAAGACTGTTCTGGATGGAGGACAGGGTCAGCGGGTGCCCGAGGGCCAACTCGTAGTTTTCCAATGTCCACCCTGTCGGGAGAATGCTCGCATACCAGTCGCTGGATAAAGAGATGAGAATCACGGCCAGGTGCGGCAGCAGAGCAAGAATTGTGATCCCCAAAAAGAAACTGAAGCAGAAAATCTGCCCCAACCCGCGAGGACGTTTGGTCACCGCTGCATGCCCTGCCTTGGCCATCATAGAGAAGGTATTTCGACCGAAAAGAATCTTTCCCACAAAGTAGAAGCCGATCGACGCCGTCAGCATGACCGCGACCAACGCGTAGGGGAAAGGATTGGAGCCGATTTCTTTTACCCCGTTAAAAATCTGCACCGGAGTTACTCGGTCGTAGTCAAAAATGAGGGGCACACCCAGTTCCGTAAAAGCCCAGATAAAGACGATAGTGCTACCCGCAAAGACTCCGGGACGCATCAGCGGCAGGGTTACGGTAAAGAAACGTTTCCATCCGCGACACCCAAGATTTTCAGCCGCCTCCTCCATTGCTGGATCGATATTTGCGAGAGAAGCCACCGCGTTGAGATATAATATGGGATAAAGGCTCAGCCCGTTCAAGGCCACGACTCCCCAAAATCGGCTCTGGCCCAGCCAATCGATGGCTTCACCAGCGTCGAGCCAGCCGATCTGCACCAGAGTCGCATTGAGCATCCCGTATTGCCCGAGAATCTGCCGCACTCCGATCGCACCCACAAAAGGGGGCAGCATAATGGGAAGAAGAATGAGGGCAGAGAAGACTTTCTTCCCAAAAAAATCGTAGCGGTCAGAGATAAATGCGAGCGGGAGTGCGATCAAGAGGGCCAGAATTGTCGAGAAGAGGCCCATCCCAAAGGCGTTGATCAAGCCCTCCATGTAGAGGTCGTTTCGAAAGACCTCGAGAACGTAGGCAAGCGTCCAGGTCCCATCCAGAGTGAGAAATCCACCCTGCATAACCTGCCAGATTGGCCAGAGGAAAAAACAGGTGAAGAAAACACCCGTAATTCCCAATATTCCGTAACTAAACCCTTTGCTCACTTAATATTCGATAGAGCAGGAACCCTGCCCTGCGAAGCGTAAAGTTTCATTGGATTGGATTCTGTGACGAGCCTGTCACCGAAGATAGCAGTGAGTGACGAGCTACCGCTACCGCGGACCCCCGAGCGGAATCAGGACCTGGAAAAACAGCTGCTCATCCGTCGCCTTCCGCAATCCCGGTATGTAAATAACCTTCAATGCGAAGTAGCGAAGTTCCCACTGGAAAACCGGCAGAACGACCGGGGCCAAGGGCACGCCCCAGTCATCGACGAAATTCTGCTTATACAGAAGCCCACCCCGGACACCGATATCGATAAATCGAGTCCTCCAGAAAATTGTCGACCCGGCAGCGGCTGCAAAATCCCGATTCGAATCTACAAAAAAGATATCACCGTCGACCGTCCATATGTAACTCTCGCGGCGTCGCAGTTCGTAGGTCACTCCAACTCCCAATGGCCAATCGTTAACCGACTCCTCCGATTCGTCTCCCTTTTTAAAATGCCACGCATACCCATTGAGGTTTAGAAAGAGATTGGGCTTATCGGGACGAATCCGCATCCCCCATTCAAAGTCATCCTCTTTTTCATCATCTGGAGCTAGTGAAGGTGACTCGGGGTCGGTTGTCACCTCGCCACCATCTTTAGTCCCCTCTACGGTACCCTCAGCCTCTTCAGCATCGACGACACCCTCCGATGGATTTTCCGCATCGGAAGTCTGAACAGGTTCAGTTTCTGGAGGAGATTCCATGACCATCGGCAAACCCGTTATGGGACTGTCTTCCGCATCGAGCGCCGGAGACAGAAAAGGAAGTAAGAGGGCCAAAGACAGCAATACGAAAAGTAAGTTATGGAAAATCATGATGGTCCAAAAGACTCCGCCGACCCTTTAGCGATCTGGAAAAAGAGCAAGCCGTAAAAGTCATGTCAGAGGGTTGTAAGCCTTGCCGACCTTTCTTCTTGCTGCATGAGCTCTCTACGACGATACATGAGACCTCCCGCACAGTAATTTGTAAATCGGGACCAACCTCAACCCATCGTGGCTCTAGCCGCTGCAAAGAGATTCGCCGAACGCGACCCGCGAGCCTTTTACTGGAAAGTTGTGATACCCTTTCAGGCGTTGTTGCTGACTGCTTTTTGTGCTCCAATGTATGGGTACAACGCTCTCATTGCCCCTTTAAACGAGATCTTCACTCCCAATGACCCGAATAGCGGGTGGGCCGGTGCCTCATACCAGAGGAAGCGCGAATGCGATTTCTAACCCCCAGCGGTCCCACAGCCACCTAGCCAACACGAAGCTGTCGAAACGACTTCGTCTACAATAGGGAAAATTTCCCGAGAATCCGCTACCCCAAGGCTGAATCCATTTGACCCTTGCTTACAAACGAACGCTTTTTCTTACTCGCATCATCCGCCCTACTCGCAGGGAGCCATAGCCCCACCTACTTCCAATATCAGAACTACCATGAACCGCATTGAAGAATTAGCCGCGAAGACCGAAGGAAAAAACAGCCGCTTTACTCTGTTCGATACCGCCATCAGTCCCGGTGAGCGGGCGTCCCTGGGTCTGCCCCTTCCGGAAATGTTGGGCTATGCCCCCTCTACATGCCGGTCAAGGTGGTCAACGGCAAGACGAGCGGTCCAACCGTTCTTCTCTTCGCCACCATGCGCGAGGATGAGTTCAACGGGATGGAAATCCTCAAGAGGGTGCTCGATCTCTCCCTTCTCGACCGACTTCGGGGCACCCTTCTTGTCGTTCCCGTTCTCAATGTTTTTGGGATGTTGAACCGGAGTGCGGCCCTGCCCGATGGCCAGACTCTCGACGCTGCCTTTCCCGGAAATGCAGAAGGGAACTACACCCAACGCACCGCTCATCTCTTTACCGACACCCTGTTTTCCCTGGCCGATGTCTGCGTCGAACTTTGCTCGGGTGGGATGAACCACAACTTCCTCCCCCATGTGTACGGGGACTTCTCGATGGAGGAAAACCGCGAGTTGGCGGGGGCCTTTCCCGTATCGGTGGCGGTGGATATTGAGCCTCGCCCGGGTTCCCTATCCGCACATGCAAAGGAACTGGACAAACCCATGCTGACCTTTCTGGCCGGCGAGGCGATGCGCTTCAATCCCCACGCGATCCGGCTCGGCCACCGCGGAATTCTGGGACTTCTTCGACGTTTGAAGATGCTCCCGCCAAAGGAGGCGAAAGAAGGCGGCGAACCCAGTAAGCAAAACGAACCGGTTATCGCCCAGTCCAGTGACTGGGTTCACGCGACCAAAAGCGGGATCGCCCACCCACAGAAAAACTTAGGGGACCGGGTCAAGGAAGGCGATACCCTCGCGGTAATTTCCGAACCACTCGGCAGCTTCCAGGAGGTGAAGGTGTTTTCTCCCTGCGACGGCGTCATCGTCGGGGCAAACGACATGCCCCTTGTTTTCGAGGGCGACCAACTCTTCCGCATTGCCACCTTCGAGGAGTTGGACACCGCCGCCAACCTCCTGCAGGACTGGAGCCGCGCCGAACTTCCGTCCTCCACCGGCGAAACCGATCCGGCAGCGAATCCAGCGGGTTGACAATCGAATGAGCGGAGGAGCAGTCAGCGCCGGAGCGGGAGGCTCCAATAAGATTCGACCCATCGGAATTTTTATCTGGTCTATAGCGGCCTGTTTCTTCCTGTACGAATTCTTCCTGAGGACCTTTTTCGGCAGCCTGGAACCGCAGATTATAAAATCCCTGCACTTGAACGCCGAAACCTTCTCGGTTCTCGGTTCCTGCTACTACCTCACCTACGGCCTGATGCAGATACCGGTCGGCATCATCATCGACCGTTTTGGGGTCAAGGCGACCATGGTTGTCGCCACTGCACTGTGTGGAACGTCGGCATTGCTTTTCGCGGCTGCGGACAGTTTTACCATGGGCCTGGCCTCACGACTCCTGATGGGATTCGGCTCCTCCTTTGCCTTCATCGCTCTTCTGGTCATTGCGCGGGAATGGTTCCCAAAAAAGAATTTCGGACTCTTCGCCGGCCTGTCCCAATTCATCGGCACCCTCGGCCCCATTCTTGCCGGCGGGCCTCTTGTTCTGCTTTTGACGAGAGGTCACGTCGACTGGCGGACGATTATTACCGCGCTCGGTCTCTTCGGCTTTGTCATCACAATCATGAGCCTCCTTTTTGTCCGGGGACGAAAACCCGACAATCCGGATGCTCTCCGCCTCCTTCCCGCGAAGCTCGGTGTCTGGGCCAGCGTGCGACTTCTGCTCCGCAATCGACAAGCTTGGTTCGTCGCCCTCTATTCGGCCCTCATCTACACCTCGATCGCAACCCTGGGAGCCATCTGGGGCACACGCGTCCTGATCGCAAAAGGCTTAACCCAGGAAACCGCCGGCGATGCGATTTCGATTCTTTGGATCGGCTACACTTTCGGTTACTTGACAGGATGCGACATTCCCCAAATACTGTGAGAATGAAAAATATCACAGTATCTGTGGAGGAAAATGTCTATCACAGGGCACGCGCGCGTGCAGCAGAGCAACGCACTTCGGTCTCGGCGATCGTGCGGCGGGTATTAACTGACGTGGCTTCCGAGGAAACTGAGGAAGAACGCTTGCGCCGTCTTGAAGAGGAAACCGTAAAAAGGATCGACGCGAGGGATCCGAACTTCAGCGCGGGTGATCGTCTTTCCCGGGAACAGGTCCACGAGCGGAATGCGGTTTCTTGATACGAACATCCTTCTCTACCGGGTCAGCCGTGATCCCAAGGAGGCTGAAAAGCGTGAAATTGCGACTGATCTGTTGAAGAGCAGCGATCTGGCGCTCTCTGTTCAGGTATTACAGGAGTTCTATGTGCAAGCCACGCGTTCCACGCGGAAAGACCGGCTTTTCCACGACGAAGCAGCGGCCTTAATCGAGAGCTGGAAACGATTTCGCCTCCAAGAAGGAACCCTAGCGTTGTTTGATTCGGCACTTCGTGCGAAGAAGCGGTGGCAATTGTCCTTTTGGGATGCGGCTATTATTGAAGCCGCCCGGATCCAAGGATGCGATTCTGTCTTGTCCGAAGATTTGAATGACGGCCAGGATTTTGAAGGCGTGCTGGTGCTGAATCCATTTTCCGCAGTCTGATTCTGGAAGAAGATGGTAGACAGGAAAACGTAGAGGAAGCGCGAAGCGATTTCTTCCCCCCTTCCAATTTCTTAAAAGGTCATCTTCAATCCAATAGAGCCGCCGTTCGTCGAGACATTTTCGGAAAATTTCCCCTCGTAGCGGACGTGGGCGGAGGTGGTTTCCGTGAATTGGAGATCGATTCCCGCTGTGATCATCCCGCTGACCTCATCGGTTGGGAGTTCGGTGGTAAACTCACCGGCCGCCACCGGCGCACCGGTAAAGCGCGCGTCCTGCTCCCACGAATCAGAGGTCGAGAGATCGAGGGCCGGGCGGACAAAGGTCCGCAGTATCCAGTCGTTGGAAAAATCCGTGCGAGCCCCGATTTCAAAAGCCGGTGTAAAAAAGAGGGTCGATTGATCCGCCGATTCCACCGCGAGATCCAATCCGCCGGCACCCGTCTCGGTATAGGAACTCGAGTGGGTGTAGACTCCGGTGAGGGTCACCATCGGACGCAGGTAAAACCTTTCATAAGCCTGGGTGTAGGCGGTGCGGAAAGCGAGGGCTCCGGTCTGGACGCGGGGTGATCCTTCCGCCGTGCCCGTTTCCCCCGGGAAGGTGATCCGGCGACTCGTTTCATACCAGCCGAGGCTTCCACTCACGGCTCCCGCAAAGAGCCAGTTCCCTTCTTCGTGTTTGAGCGTGATCGCCCCAAGAGCGGTGTCTCCGCTGCCGGAACTGACGTTGTTTTTACTGTCCAGAGAATCGTCCCGGTAGGCAATGGAACCCCCGAGATAGGTATTTTCGCCGAGGGCGGCCTGACCACCTGTTTGATACATCATGCTGTTGATCCGGTAGTTTGCAAAGCCATCGTCGAAGCGCTGCGAGGTCGTCCGACCGTGGGCCCTGTGATCCAGGCCGAGGGGCTCTCGGCCAGCCTGGTGGTGTCGCCTTCAAAGATGGGACCGTTGAGAACCGCGTCGGAAAAATATTGGCTTTCTGTAGCCCCGCGAGCCCCGAACCCGAGGGTTGATCCCGGCGTCAACTCGTCAAAGAAGTTGCCGATCTGACCGGGCTGGCTGCGGGCGAGCGCGTCCAGGGTGCCGAAGATGTCGAGGCTTCCGCTCTCGGCGAGGAAGATATTCTCCAGGTAATCGGCCACGGCGAGCTGATTTCCGGTGAAATCCGAATCGAGGGTTCGCAGATCAATACCCACCACCTCGATGGTGTAGGTATTGCCCGAACGCCCTAAGTTATAATCGAAAATACCGCCCAAAGAGCCGTCGAGTCCCAAGCCTCCGGTGATCGTGCCATCAACCTCAATCAGGGCGAGGCGGCGGTTGGGAAGTATGCGCGAACCGGGAACCGGTTGCGGGCGGACCCGGCCGTCGAGATTCGCATCCCCTTCGATCTTGAGTGAATCGTTCTGCCCGCGCTCGAAGTCGGTGCGGAAGATAAGGGTGCCGCCCCGGGTTTGCGCAAAATCCCCCGCGATAACGGTGCGACCATAGCCGCCGCCAAGATTGCCGCGTCCGACGAAGATTTGGCCATCGTTGCGCACGTTTGCCTGAATGAGATCGCCGGGAAAGAAACGGCCTCCGGCGAGGTTGTTGACCTGGACGGCGGAGGTGCTGCCTCCATTCTGTACGTTGCCGACCAAAGTGCCGTTGTTATTGAGGGTAATCCCTCCCGGTCCGCTCGAGTCGAAGCGGGCGGCAACGCCCGAGGCCGCCGAAAGACTTCCACCCGAATTGATTGTGAGGGTGGAGGTATCATTGCTATTGGCAATCATCCAGACTCCGTAGCCTTGTTCGCCCGAGCCGCCAGTCACACTGCCGTTGATGATCACGTTGACTTCCGTGTCGCTGGTTTCGGGACTGGCTTGTTGAGCGAGGATACCGACACTGTTCTCGCCGATAACGCTGATGGTCCCGGATTGGGTGATGGTGATGGCACCGGCTGTGTAGTTACCGCTGGCGGAGGAAGAGCCCATGTCGATGGAGGTCTCGTAGCCGCGAAAGCCGCCACCACCGCCGATTGATTGGGCAAAAATACCGTGCGCGGCGTTGCCGGATGTCGTGATGTCCCCGTTGACCGTCACGGTCACGTCCGCGCCGCTGCCAAATGGTGTCGATGGGCGGGACGGTAGCCCCAGGTAGTGGGTTATGCCGCTGGGGCCATTGGGGTAACCAGCGATTCCACCTCCGCCGCCAATCGATTGGGCGACGATACCATGAGCGGCCAGCCCGGTTGTTTGGATACTACTTCCCGAGGCGAGGGTTATCGATACATCTCCTCCATTGCCACTGCTTCCACTACCGCCGATCACAATGGAGTTGGCCTCAATGTCCTGGCCAACCCTGGGACCCCAAACCAGTCCACCGCCACCGCCAATGGATTGGGCGAGTATTCCATAGGAAGCCCACCCGCTGGTGCGGATCGTTGCTTGGAAGTTGTTAATCGTAACCGCCCCACCGGACCCGCTCGAACCCGAGCCACCGCCAACCGAGAGACTGACCGATGGATTCGCTGACCCCGCCGACAAGGCGAGGCTGGATCCTTGCCCTCCGGTCCCGCCACCGCCCCCGATGGATTGCAAGACGATTCCGTGGGCCGCGTCACCCGTCGTGGCGACTGTGCCTTGGCCATTCAAGGTAACGGTGTTTCCATTACCACCGCTCCCCCCGTTTCCGGAAATATCTCCTCCCAGTTGAATGGTTCCCGATGAGTTGGTCGAACCGTCGACACCGATGCCCCCGCCCCCGCCGATGGACTGGGCGTGAACCCCGAAGGCACCGTACCCAGCAGTGGAGATTTCATTGGGGTTTACCGTTACAGTGCCTCCATCGCCAGCGTCTCCGCCGGAACCTCCGGCTCCAACATTGACGCTAAGGGCTGGGGTCCCATCGGTATTTCCGGCAAGGGCCGTTCCCGCTTTCCCTCCGCCCCCGCCGATCGACTGGGCGATGATACCGGTCGACCAATCTCCCAGGGTCGAGATGTTGCCATCGTTTTCCACTGTGACCGCTCCTCCGTTAGCGGCAGAGCCACCGCCACCGCCCACCGCCATGGAAAAATTGGCGCTGAGGGTAGTTCCGTCGTCGCCGCTATCACTACCCCCTCCGCCGGGGGAGAATCGTCGTTTACCCGTGGTAGGATCAACAGGATTGTCGGCGGAGGCATCGCTTCCCGCACCGCCTCCGACTCCACCGCCACCCCCGATGGATTGCGCAAGAATGCCAGCGGAATCGCCACCCCGCGTCATGATCATCCCCCCACTGCTGACCGAAACCGTTCCGCCCTCGCTTCCAGAACCACCGTCTTTTCCAAGGGCGATCGTCACCGAACCTTCCAGGTCCAGATCGTCATCGTCGTCGCCTCCCTCTTCTCCGCCTCCGGAGATCGATGCAGCCCCGCCGAAGCTCAGACTTCCACCCTGGGAAGTGCCTCCGCCGCCACCGATGGACTGAGCGACAATGCCGTGAGAGCCAGAGCCGAAGGTAATGATCCTGTTGTTACTGTCGCCTACCTCGACGACAACCGCTCCCCCGGCACCGCCTGAACCGCCGGATGCCCCGATGTTGACTGAGGTCTCGATCGATTCCGTACCACCGCGGTTTTGGGTGTTTCCACTCCCGAATCCCGCGTTGCCGCCACCCCCACCGATGGACTGAACGACAAGAGCATTTGAATAGTCGCCAAAGGTTACGATCGAAGCGGGTCCGGAATCATCTCCATTTTGGTCTTCGCCGAGGTAGGCGGTCGCGGTGCCTCCGGAACCAGCTCCACCCCCCTGGCCACCCATGGAAAAGGTGCCGGTGACAGAAACAGAATTCTCCGCATCACCGGAAGCGGCGACCGTTGCGGCTGTTGAGGAGGAGTCACCACCCATGCCACCACCGCCGCCGATGGACTGAACGACGACGCCATGGGAACCTTGGCCCTGAGTGACCACCGCCCCGTTGTCATTGAAATAGGCCAAAGATGCACCTCCAGAGCCACCGATTCCACCGGAACCGCCAACGCTGGCACTTGCCGAGACGGCGAACGAGGTATCGGTCTCAGGAATGGGTACGGCAATCGCAAGGGCCGAGGCTGTTGCGCTACCGCCGCTTCCTCCACCACCGCCGATGCTCTGGACCACAACGCCATAGGCATCGACCGGGTTCGTGTTGGTTGGAGAGCTTGAGAGGCCCGTCGAAGAGCCCGTTGAGACGATTGAGTTCGAAAGTCCTACCGTGGAGGTGCCAGCCGTACCGCCGGAGCCTCCCGCGCCACCGACACCGACGCTGACGTCGAAACCAACCCCGACCGAATGCGAGTAGGCGGACCCTCCAGTGCCCCCGCCCCCGGCTATCGATTGATTGACAATTCCAATGGCGTTACTCCCGCCGGTGATGATCGTCAAATCATTCGTCGCTACCTTCGCGGCTCCTCCGCTACCGCCAGCTCCGCCTGTGCCCCCGACAGCGACGGTGATTGCCGGTCCGTCAGCGGTCGCATTTCCTGCATTGCCCCCGCCTCCGCCAATCGACTGGTTGACGATCCCGTGGGCCAACTGTCCGGCAGTGGTGACAGTATTTCCCACCAGTATACCTATCGTTGTCATTCCTCCGCTGCCGCCCGTGGCTCCATTGCTGCCGATCGTGATCACCCCGTTCGCGCTTCCGCCAGTACCCCCCCCACCGGCAATGCTCTGCGAGAGAATTCCGATGGCGTTGGTTCCAAATGTAGAGACGGATCCGAGGTTTTGCCCAATCACGATCTGACCTCCATCCCCTCCTGAAGCAGAAGTTCCACCGAGCCCCACGGCCCCATTGCCATTGCCGGCAGAGCCGCCCCCACCCGCGATGGATTGGACAACGACCGCATGAGATCCATCTCCGCGGGTCAGTAACTCCGAATCTGAATCAAAGGATACGCCAATACTGCCGACGGTTCCGGCATCGCCACCATCCCCTCCAGAACCGTAGAATACCGAACGATCCTCACCCGCAGTGCCTCCTGTACCCGTCATGGATTGGAGGAGAACCCCGAAACTTGCGTCTCCTTCGGTGACAACCTTTCCGATAAAATTAAGACCAACCTTCCCGGAATTGCCAGCATTGCCAGCGTCACCGCCCTGCCCGGCGACTCCATCGTCCGGGGCACTGCCGCCAGCGCCACCAGCGCCACTCAACGAGCGAGCCACGATCGCGTGGCTTTCGCTTCCACTGGTGAGAATTTCCGTACCAGATACGATGTCGATCTGAAGATCTCCTCCGTCGCCCCCATTGCCTCCATTACCCGCGGCATTTCCGAGAAGTTCGCTGATATTCCCTCCACGGGCACCGTCTTCGCCAACGGATTGAATACCGACCCCGAGACTCTCATCGCCTGTCGTACTCAGGGAGGAATTCGTTCCGAGTGTGAAAAAGATATTGTCCCCAGAGCCCCCCTTGCCTCCATCTTTTCCGGAATTGGACGTAGCCGAACTGATGTCGCCCGCCCGCCCGGCCACACCCCCTTGCGAAAGAAGGATCACCCCATGCGATTGGCTTCCACTCGTTGTAATTTGCGAACCGCTTCCCGAACCGGTATTGACCTGCACCTCATCGGCATCACCACCGGACCCACCGGAGCTGCCCTCTGAAGAAGTAGAATCGTCACCGTTGATGTCGCCTCCGCGGTTGCCCGCACCCCCGACGGATTGGGCTCGAATTCCCACCGAATCGTCTCCAGCGGTATCAACGGTGATGGAGCGTGCATTGTTGTTGAGAGTCAGGGTTACCTTCTTCGCCGCTCCCCCATCGCCCCCATCGCCAGCGCCCCCGATTCCGAGGAAAGGATTGTCGTAGTCGGTTCCCTGCCCCCCCGATCCACCGACCGAGGAAACTTCAATGCCGCCCGAGCCGGAGCCGGAGGTGGACACCCCGGTTGCAACACTGGATGTACCCGCGGTCAGATTAATAGTTGGACCAATAGCACCGACCTCGACACTGTCCCCGCCGTTCCCCGCGTCGCTGTAGTCTTGCTGGTCGCCGCCGTCTCCACCGTTTCCACCGTTGCTCGTAGCGAGGAGCCCCGTAAGATTGGGACCGATCGTGGTTACGGTGGCATTGCTCACATTGATCGTAGCCGCACCCGAAGTTCCTCCATCTCCACCTGTCGTCGAGTCGTAGCTCAGCCCCCCTGCCCCACCGGTAGACGCGGCGCGGATTCCGGCCCCACTCGTAATGCTGTCATCGCCGTCGACGAGGACGTCGCCGCCCTGAGTAAGGGTTACCGTCACAACGTCTCCGTTTCCGCCATCACCACCGGGCTCTCCGCTCGCATAGGAGGCGGTTCCGCCGCTGCCGACACTCTCGGCTTCGATGCCGTAAGCTGTGTAGTCTCCGGCTGCCGCGAGATAGAGGCTGATGGGGCCACTGCTCGTTACGGTCGCAAATGAGGCATCAGAACCATCGGTTCCAACGCTTCCCTCGCCGGGATTTCCGCCGCTGGTGTAGGCGAGAATGCCACGAACACTGTTGTTCACTAGGGCGCGATCACTGGAGTTTCCTACAAGGAGTTCTCCTGAATTCATCAACTCAATAAAACCGGAACTTCCTCCACTTCCTCCCTTTCCCCCATCTTTGAATTCGGGTAGTCCTTCGCTATTCGTACCGGTTGGCGTGACCGCACCTCCGTTGCCACCCTGAGTGATTGCCTCCCAAATAGAAAGGCCATCGTCATAGGTACCGGGGGCAAGAGTAATCGACGCATCGTTACTGGCACCATCGTTACCTATGTCACCGGCATTTCCCGCGTTTCCCGCATTGTACTGGGCATCGTTGCCGGAGGCGTTTCCGCCGTCTCCCCCTGCGATCTGTAATAGAATACCGTAAACCCTGGCCGAGGCGGGTATAGTTTGGGTGACCGTTAGGTCGGCACCCGCTTGGTTGGTGAACTCGGCAATGTTCTCCATCGAAGCCCCGGTCCCGGCGTCCGTGCTGCTTGTGCTTGTACCGCCAGCGCCAAAGCCCTTCACGCGAATCGCAAAGGGACCATCGGTGATGTTGATGACGTCCGCATTAACCGTCGTGGAGTTCTCCTCGGTCGCCCCAAGCGTCTGGTCAATGGGGACGGTTACCGCCCCTTGTGCTTGGGAAAGGACAAGAACTGACAGAAGTGGCCGTAAACAAAGGGAAAAAATACGATATTTCATAAGAAGGAAAAAGTGTGACGAGAAAATCTGGAATGTTTATCTCAGTTGGCTTTTCACTTAATCCCCTCGCGGGTCTTATTAGTAAGATGCTCAGATAATCAACATTACTGATATACCTAAGATGGGCAGTAACCAGCTATATTCCCGCGGTTCTAGGCGATTGTTGTAAAAATTCTTTAAAGATATTTCCTTTCAAAAATAGAACTCGTAAATCGCCTCTCCCAAAATCGCAGCCCCTACAATCAAAACCGACGATTCCTCTCACCAGCACGACGCTTTCGAAACGACTTCGTCGCTCCGCTACACTGAATAAGAGAGACAGAAAAGTGTAGATCCCATAAGGAGTGCCAGCCAAGGGAAAGATCCCTTAAACTGGCACTCTAATGAATAATAAGACAACGACTAAATCGGAAGGCGATTGCGAAGGCAAAGCCGAAGTAATGGCCGTGGGCGTAGACGTCCACTCGAACCGCTACGTGCTGAGGTATCAGCTCGACGGGAGTCAGCCCAAGCCTGCGAGGGGGATGACTCCGGAGGCTTTCCGTCATTGGATAGCCGGCTGCAAATCGAAGGCGGCGCGTGTGGTCTGTTGCTACGAAGCCGGACCGTTCGGCTTCCATCTGGCACGTTATCTGGAAAAGATCGAAGTGGAGTGCCTGGTGGTTGCCCCGGAGAATCTGGACAGCCGCCACAAGAGAGTGAAGAGCGACAGAGGAAGCGCGAATGCGATTTCTATCCCCGCGATGCGGTATCACTACTCACGCACGCCAGCACAACGATTTCGGATCGACTTAATCGTTCCTCTACGGGGAGAAGACGGATCAGCGCCCCCTTACGAACCAGACTTCTTTTCTGCTTTGCGGCGGTCGTTCTCGTTCAGAAGGCGTTTTCTGAGTCGGAGGGACAAGGGGGTCACTTCAACCAGCTCGTCCGGTGCAATGTATTCGAGGGATTTTTCCAGTGTGAACCGCACGGGTGGAGTGAGCATGATACCCTTACCATCACCGCTGCTTCGAATATTATCCAGTTGCTTGGCCTTGGTCGGATTGACCGGAAGGTCGTTTTTGCGCGGGTTTTCTCCAACGATTTGGCCGCCATAGACTTCCTCGCCGGGAGCGACGAAGAGTCGCCCGCGCTGCTGAAGGTTATCCAAAGCATAGGCCATCACTGATCCCTGATCCATGGAGACGAGGGTACCTGTCAAGCGAAGATCGATTGGACCGACGGTTGGACGGTATTCGAGGAAGAGGTGACTGAGCACACCTGTGCCACTGGTGAGGTTCACCAAATCCGTCTCCAACCCGATAATACCCCGGGTCGGGATCTCGGCCTCGATAGTCACTCCCGAGTGGTGGTGATCCATATTCACGACCAAGCCCTTGCGACGGTTGATCATATCCAATATGCCCCCGAGTTCACCGTCGGGCAATTCGATCCAGAGTCGTTCAAAGGGTTCCAGTGTCTTTCCGTCTTCTTCGCGGTAGACGACGGTAGGTCTGGAGACGAGAATCTCGAAACCCTCCCGGCGCATCGTCTCTAGAAGAACGGAGATCTGCATCGCTCCACGGGCGGTAACCAAAAACGAACCACCCTCGATCCCGTCTTCGATGCGGATGGAAATATTCGACTGAGTCTCACGGATGAGGCGCTCCCGGATCTGGCGGGAAGTGACTTTCTTGCCCTCCCGACCGGCGAATGGTCCATCGTTGACCGAAAATTCCATCTGAATGGTAGGGGGGTCGATGGCCACAAAAGGTAGAGTCTCCGCTTCCTGATCGAAAGCCAGGGTGTCCCCAATTCCAATATCTTCGAAACCAGCGAGACCCACGATGTCGCCCGCGACGCCTTCCGGCGAATCTTCCGTTGTGATACCCGTATACGTAAAGAGCTTGGTGATTTTTCCCCGGCGCGGCTTGATGCCATCTCGTAAAGCGTAGATCGTCTGCCCTTGCTTAACCGATCCGCTGAGCACCCGGCCAACCGCAATCCGGCCGACAAAATCGTTGTAATCGATGTTGCTGACAAGCATGCGGAAGGGTCCCTCTTCGACAACCGGAGCCGGAATCGAATCGCGGATGACCTTGAATAAAGGCGCCATTGTTTCGCGGGGTTCGTCGAGCTGAAGAGTCGCCCACCCGTCGCGCGCACTGGCGTAGAGGAACGGGGCGTTGAATTGTTCATCCGTCGCCTCGAGCTCGAGGAATAATTCGAGCACCTTGTCGTGTACGTATTCCGGACGACTATTTTCGCGGTCAACCTTATTGATGACGATCACGGGTGACAGGCCGGCTTCCAATGCCTTGCGGAGCACAAAACGAGTCTGCGCCTGCGGTCCTTCGTAAGCGTCCACGAGAAGGATGACCCCATCGACCATCTTCATTACCCGCTCCACCTCGGCACCGAAGTCGGCGTGACCGGGAGTGTCGACGATGTTTACGAGACACTCTTCGTGCAGGATGGCCGTGTTCTTGGCCTTGATGGTGATGCCCTTCTCCTTTTCGAGGTCCATGGAGTCCATGATACGCTCAGAGACGACCTGATTTTCACGGAAGGCGCCGCCTTGGCGCAAAAGTTGGTCGACCAGAGTGGTTTTGCCGTGGTCGACATGGGCGATAATCGCCACGTTTCGGATATGGTTGGAACTCATAGGAAAGGCTGGATGAAAAGAAAAAGCGTCGAACATCGCAGGCTGGGGGCTTTATGCAATCTAAATATGATTTCTCGCCCCCGTAGGGACCCGACCTTGTGTCGGGCCGTCTGCTGCCTCACTCCATAAATGGCCCCACCCGGAAATATGGGGATTTTTAAGGGGTTGACCTTCTCGGCTTTCGGAAAATCCTGCTTTTTTCCTATTTCCTGTTAAAACAACTCTTACCTATGACTGACCTATTCAATATTGCCTACGTTTCCTTCGACAACTTCGACAACCTTCTGGCCGACTGGGCCCTGAAGGCCGTCTTTGCCCTCGCCATCTTTTTTATTGGTCGCTGGGCCAGCAAGTTTGTGAAGGGGCTTTTCGTAAAGCTTTGTGAGAAAAAACAGATCGATGTGTCCCTGACCCGCTTTGTCGGAAGTGTCATCTATTATCTCCTCATGGCAGTCGTCGTGGTTGCCGCCTTGAGCAAACTGGGAGTTCCCACGACATCGGTCATTGCCATACTCGGTGCCGCCAGTTTGGCCGTCGGTCTAGCGCTACAGGGTTCTCTCTCCAATTTCGCGGCCGGGGTGATGATCCTCCTTTTCAAACCTTTCCGTGCTGGTGACGTGATCGATGGCGGTGGCGTTGTCGGCGTCGTCCAAGGCATCGATATGCTGGTTACCGAGGTTAAGAGTTTCGACGGGAAAAAGTTAATTGTCCCAAATGGCAAGTTCCTCGACAGCGTGATCACCAATATCAACGCCTACCCGATGCGCCGCGTGGATATCGAATTCTCCATCGCCTATGATGATAATGTAGACCATGCGCGCGAGATCGTACTGGAAATTCTCCGCGCCGACGAGCGTGTCCTCGAAGAGCCGGCCCTGACAGTCGCCCTGACCAGCTTTGGTGACAGTGCCATCAATATGGTTGCCCGTCCTTGGGCCGCTCCTTCCAACTGGTGGCCTGTCCTCTCCGAAAACCGCGAGAAAATCAAAAAGGCCTTCGAAGCCAATGGCATCACGATTCCTTTCCCTCAGCGCGACATCCACATCATCAAGGACGAGGTGGAAGCCGCATCCTGATCGGCTGGAAGATCGCTGCTGGATAGAAATCGGCCTGGCGTTAGCTTGTCGAATCGCTTCCCTACGACGCTCTCCGAGCTATGCAGGGCGCAGCGCGCTTCCTACTGTTTTCCGAAAATGTAGCGGAGCGACGAAGTCGTTTCGAAAACGTCGTGCTGGTGTGCGGCGGCGGAACGCTTCGCGGGGAAGAAACTGCTTCACAGTTCCTCTCCATTCGATTCCTTACGATTTCCAACCCGCTTTCTTCCATTCCGGTTGCGTTTTTCATGGTTTCGTCATGCTCGTCTAGGATATGGAACCCGTACGCTTTTCCGGATCACTGGAGCGCTACTCCGGGGTGGTGGAAGCTGCCCGGGCGTGGACCGCTGTCGAGTGGCTGCAAAAGACTGCTGCAAAGCGCGCGTTTCTAATCTGCTCTAAATACAGGGATGCCCTCGAACGGGCTGTCGAGATGGCCTTTTTCCGCGACCGCCTCGGCGGCAAACTGCAGATCCTGCCCTTTCCTCCGATGGCCACTTCGGCAGAGGGCCAACAAGGAGCGCGAATGGAAGCGGGCTGGGATCGGGCCGCCGCCTTGACCACCCTCCTCGATCGCCCCGCTGAAGAGCCCCTGCTTTTCATCACGACGCCGGAAGCCCTGCTCGATCCGGTCCTCTCGCGAAAGAAACTGCAATCCAGGCGGATCAGAATTCGCACCGGAGAAGAAATTCCGCCCAACGAACTCGCCCGCCGCCTCGGCAACGATCTCGGCTACGCCAACGAACCTGTATGCGAGCGCCCGGGGGAGTTTGCCGTGCGAGGGAACCTGCTCGACGTCTATCCGGTGAGCCTCGCCCAACCCGTCCGAATCGATTTTTTCGGCGACGAGATCGAGAGCATTCGACCCTTCGATCCTACCAGCCAGCTCTCCGATGGAAACCTTCCCGAGGTCTGGATTGGCCCAGTGGAATCCGGTAGCACCTCAGAGGAGACCGGAAGCCTGGCCGATTACCTGGATCATCCGACCTCATGGATTCTCGAAGAGCCGGATTCCCTTCGCCGCGACCACCCCATCCTTTTTGAGAAACCGGAGAAGTCCCCCGCCAACTCCCGCGTCCCCTCGCTCGCCCGCCTCTTCGAAAGACCGAAAGCCAAGCGGGATCATTGCCTCCTCCTCTCCGAGGTGGAAACCGTGATCCCGCTGTCTGATGGCTGCAAAGATATCCCGATCACGACCCGCGATCCCGAGGTTCTCCGCGGGGAACTGGTGCGCGGCTTGATCGGTGCCGACCGCACCGCCCACGAAGAATCCACCCGTGTCCGCTTTCTCCACAAGCTGGCCGACCTGGCAGAGAAAGGAGCCACCATCCAACTCGTCCTCCCCGGCGAGAGTGAGGTGAAGCGATTTCGGGAGTGGATGGAGCAAGATGCCATCCTCCGTGACTTCAAACCACCGATCTATCAAGGTCACCTCCGCCGCGGTGCATGGCGGGAAATCGGCGGCAAAGATGAGCTATATATTACCGACCGGGAGATTTTTGGTCGGGACCGGACCCGTTTGGAAAAAATTTCCGAGAGAGCCCTCCCAAACCGGACCGGGGTGGACGGCTTGCTCGACTTTTCCGAAATTATCGAGGGCGACTACCTTGTTCACCTCACTCACGGGATCTGCATTTTCCGCGGGATTGCCCCTTTGGTGATCCGGGAGGAAACCCGCGAGGTCATCACCCTGGAATTTGCGGACAACATTCGCATCTCGCTCCCGCTCACTGAGGCGCACCTTCTCTCCCGTTATGTCGGGCTGCGCAAAACCCTGCCCAAGCTCGGGAAACCGGGCTCCGGTATCTGGGAGAAAGCGCGCCGCTCGGCCGAGAGCTCAACCCTGGACCTAGCCGCTCAGCTCCTCGAGATTCAAGCCAAGCGCGTGACCACAGCCGGTCACGCCTTTGCCGAGGACACCCCCTGGCAAACCGATTTCGAATCCTCCTTCCCCTTCCGGGAAACACCCGACCAGATCACAGCCATCGACGCCGCCAAGCGGGACATGGAAAAATCACGCCCCATGGACCGCCTGATTTGCGGAGATGTCGGCTTTGGAAAAACTGAGGTGGCGATCCGCGCCGTCTTCAAAGCGGTGATGGACGGCAAACAAGCCGCCCTTCTGGTACCGACCACCGTTCTCTGCCAACAGCACTTTCAAACCTTTCGGGACCGATTTGCGGACTTCCCAGTCAGCGTCGAAATGCTCAGCCGATTCCGCACCCCCACCGAACAGCGCAACATCCGCAAGCAACTGAAGGATGGCCGCATCGACGTCGTCGTCGGCACCCATAGTCTGCTCGGCAAAGATGTTCGCTTTAAGGACCTCGGCTTGCTGGTCATTGACGAAGAGCACCGCTTCGGCGTGCGCCAAAAGGAGGAGCTCAAACGCATGCGGACCCATGTCGACGTACTCAGCATGAGTGCCACCCCTATCCCGCGCACTCTCTATCTAGCCCTCGCCGGCGCCCGGGATCTAAGCGTGATCGAGACACCGCCCCGCGACCGGCTCCCTGTCGAGACGCACGTGCGCCCCTACTCGGAAGAGATCATCCGCTCGGCCATCGACCACGAAATCGCCCGCGGCGGGCAGGTCTTTTACCTGCACAACCGCGTGCAGACCATCCGCACAGTCGAGAAGAAACTTTGCGAGATGTTCCCCCGCCTGCGAGTAGCCGTCGGCCACGGCCAGATGGATGAGGGCGAGCTGGAACGGGTCATGACCGATTTTGTAGCGGGCCGCTACGACCTCCTTCTGTGCACCACCATTATCGAGTCCGGCCTCGACATCCCAAACTCCAACACCCTTATCATCGAAGGAGCCGACCGCTTTGGATTATCCCAGCTTTACCAGCTGCGCGGCCGGGTTGGACGTTTCAACAGACAGGCACACGCCTATCTGCTCCTCCACCGCCATACCGCAGTCATCGAGTCGGCCCGCAAACGATTGTCGGCCATTCGGCAATACAATCAACTGGGGGCCGGCTACCGGATCGCGATGAAAGACCTCGAGCTGCGCGGGGCGGGAAACCTCATCGGCCCCGAACAAAGTGGGGAGATCGCCGGAGTCGGCTTCGACTTGTATTGTCAGCTGTTGCGGCAAAGTATCGCTCGACTCAAAGGCGACAAGACCGCTTCCCATCTGCGGGCCGAAGTGCGGCTCGACTTCATTGACCGCGGAATGGGTGGCGGACGAAAACGACCGGAAGGTGAGGCCCGTTTTGAAGTATTTCGCAATGCAGCGGTTGATCAGGGGCGCATCGAGTCCGTCGCCGCTGAAATACCGGCTGAGTATATTCCCGAGTCCCGAATCCGCGTCGACCTCTACCGCAGGCTTGGGCTCCTCTCAACGCGCGAGGAGATGGACCTTATCGAAAAAGAGATTCCCGACCGCTTTGGCAAAATTCCCCAACCCGTCCAAGTACTTCTCGCCGTCACCCGGATTCGAATCGAAGCGGAATACCATCAAATCCTATCCGTTGCGAGTGAAGGACCCCTTCTCCGGCTCAAAAAAAGCGGATCGGATGGCAGCTATGTAAAAATTGGATCGCGATTTCCTCGCCTAACCCGCAAAAAGCCCCTTTCCAGATTGGCAGAAATACATAAGATGATTGCTTGTCTATGATTTTTTTTCAACAGATCCGCCGCCAGACTATTCTTATTCTCTTCCTCTTTGCGGGAGCATACCTCTCCGGACAAGGGTCGGTGGACGGCCCCTGGGCCCTGGATCGACCAAACGGGATCGCCGCCAAGGTTGAAGGGAAGATCATCACATTTGAACAAGTTCGCCAAGAGATGGCCCCCTTGCTCAAGCAGGTTTATCGCAGCTCCAGCAGTGACGAAGAACTGCAGCTAAATTTGAAAAGACTCGAGCGCGATGTCCTCCAAAACCTCATCGATCAAATTCTGATTGTTGGGGAATTCCGTGATAAGGAAATGACCATCCCAAAGTCGTATTTGGAGGGAGAGTTTAACGACGTGATCAACGAAGACTTCAACGGAGAGCGCGACCGATTCCTCAGCTACCTGCGCAGCAGAGACAAAACCGTTCGGGACTTTCGAAATGAACTGGAAGACAAAATCATCGTCCAGGTAATGAAGCAGCAAATGCGGCGCAACCAGGCCGAAATCAGCCCGGAGATGATCAAGAAATTTTACGACGACAACCGGGGCCAGTTTCAGCGGGAGACCGAGATCAAGCTCTACCAGATCACCCTGAATCCAAGCAGTGAAAAGGGCACACTCGAAGAGCGCACGGAAACCGTCCTCACCCTTTTGAAGGACGGCACAGCCTTTACCGAAGTTGCGAAGCAAGTCAGTGATGATGGACTCGCACGCCGGGGCGGTGATCTCGGCTGGGTGGAGAGAGGCGATCTTCGCCAGGAACTCAGCGAAGTGGTCTTCGTCTTGGAAAAGGGAGAAACCAGCGACCCCCTGCCCTTCCAGCAAAGCATCCTCTTTTTCTACGTAGAAGACATCCGGGAGGCGGGCACCATGCCACTTTCCGAGGTAAGGGACACGATTGAGGAAGTCCTCCTCGACCGCATCGCCCGGGAATCTCAGGAGAACTGGCTCCAGCGTTTACGGGAGAAGGCCTACATTGAATACTACATCTAGGGCGACCCTACCACCGCCCGTCGCCAGCGACCTTCTGTGAATGGCATTCTCGAAAGTCTCCACGCCCAGCCTCCAGAGCTGATCTGGGTCACACTTCTCGTAGCCGCGTTCACCGCGATCCTTCTTCTCCACCGTTGGTTTGGCCCGGCCGGTTTGTATGTTTACATGGCAGTGGCCATCATCGGTGGGAATTTGCACGTCCTGAAGCTCACCCAGTTCTCGGTCTTTCCCGATCCGGTGGCACTCGGCACCATCCTTTTCTCGACCACTTTTCTCTGCACGGACATCCTGACCGAGTATCACGGCGCGGCAACCGCTCGCAAAGGGGTGATTCTGGGATTTTCGGGACTGGTTCTCTTCAACCTCTTTCTCTTTGCCGCCCTCGCTTTTCGCCCGCTCGACCCGTCGGACGGACAGCTCGGAGACAGTGCCGCCGCGATGCAGCAAAGCCTGGAGACGGTCTTCCTACCCGCCCCGGGAATCCTCGTAGCCAGCCTCATTGCCTACCTACTGAGCCAATTCAATGACATCTGGGTTTTCAGCCGTTTGCGGACCGCCACCGGCGGGAAGTATCTCTGGCTCCGCAACAACCTCTCCACCTGGATCTCCGCCTTGATTGACAGCGCCGTCTTCAGCGTCCTGGCCTTCGTGGTTTTCGCCGCAGAGCCCGTGCCGTGGAAACCGCTTTTGTTTACTTATATCCTCGGCACCTACGGACTACGGGTAGTCGTCGCCGTACTCGACAGTCCCGTGGTCTATCTGGCAAAGCCTCGAATCAAGCAATCGTAGGAATTTAGTGAGGGCGAAGCCGTAACGGAATTCTCCTATCCTACCTTGTCGGCCTTTTTTAGTCTTTTGGATTTAGCCATTTCAAGGTGCTCTCCAATCCAAACTTTGATTAAAGACTGTCTTGGAACCCCAAGTCGATTAGCTTCACGATCCAGGCGATCAATCATCCAGATTGGAAAATCGACGTTCACCCGTTTCTGTTCCTGCCCAGGCCGAAATGCCTTCGACAAGTCCAGGTAGTCGTTAATATCGACTTCTCCATCATCAAAAATTTTATCGAGATCTTTAGCTTTCACAGAGTATTCTTTCGTTGGTTCGTGCTCTGCGCACAGAAATGATTCGTGTTCTACTTTCTCTTGGAGTGTAGAAGGCGACGCGAAACAAAGCGGAGTCGTATAAATGACTTTTTGAGAGACCAATGAGATCATCCATGAACGGACAACAAAATGAGGTCTTGAGGAGCTGTTGCTCAGTGACTCTTAACAATGACCCCTTTCGGACATGACGAAAAGCCCTGATAGATTTCCCTCACCCATCGTTCATCTCCCCTTCCACTCCACAAAATATCTTGTCGTTTTTTTGCAGCAGTCCTTCCAGCATCGTCAGGTGAGCTCATTTTCCTTTGATATCCTAAACCGCGACTCCGGCACTGCTGCACGGACCGGGCGGTTGACCACGCCGCACGGGACAATTGAGACCCCAAACTTTATCTTTTGCGCGACCAAAGCCTCTATCAAAGGGGTTGCGATGGAGCAGGTGAAGGAGGCCGGGGCGGATATTATTCTTTCCAACACCTACCACTTACTGCTGCAACCAGGCCCGGAGATTGTCGCCAAATGTGGGGGATTGCACAAGATGACCCAGTGGGACGGCCCTATGCTGACCGATTCCGGCGGTTTTCAGATCTTCAGCATCGGCCATGGTTGGATCGCCGACGAGATTAAGGGGCGGAGGCGGATCGGAACCGAGGGGCCGGGCGTGAAGATCACCGAAGAAGGGGCCCGCTTCCGCTCCTACGTGAACGGAGAAGAGATTTTCCTCACCCCAGAGCGATCCATCGACACACAGCGACAGCTCGGAGCGGACCTGATTCTCGTGCTCGATGAGTGCACTCCCTTCCACGTTGATCGCGAATACACCGCCCGATCCATGGAGATGAGCCACCGCTGGGCCGTGCGGAGCCGGGACGAATTTGAGCGGGGCGACGATGGGTCGCAAGCCCTCTACGGCATCGTTCAGGGGGGAGTTTACGAAGACCTCCGGCGCACGAGCGCTGAGTTTGTGGCCAATCAACCCTTTTTCGGGCAGGCCATTGGCGGATCGCTCGGATCCGACAAGGCCCAGATGCGCGAGGTGACCGGAATGGCCCGCCGCCATCTGCGGGACGACCGACCGACCCATCTCCTCGGCATTGGTGGCCTGCGCGACCTCTGGGAGGGTGCCGCACAGGGAATCGACACCTTCGACTGTGTTCACCCCACCCGGCTCGCCCGTCATGGGGGGGCCCTCTGCCGACCTTGGGAAAACGAGGGCCGCGAGCACCTCAACCTCAAGAATGCCCGCTTCCGGGAGGATCTTACCCCTCTCGACGAGAATCTACCCCCTCCCGCATCGCGCAATTATTCACGCGCTTATATCCACCATCTCTTTAAAGCGGGCGAACAATTGGGCGGACAACTCCTCGCCATCCACAATATCGCCTTCCTTTCGTGGATGGCCGGTGAGATCCGTCGGTCGATCCAGGAAGGCCGTTTTGCGCAAGAATACCGCAAGTGGACGACGTAATCGACAATCCAAAGTTCAAAAAATATTCGGGAAAATCGGAAAAATCGCAATCCCACCTAAAGAAAGGCTTTACGCTGTGGAATATTTCTCCAACGATACAAATCATGCGTCTTTACCATCGTCTTCTTCTCTGCTTCACCCTTTTAGCAATCCTATCTGCTTGCTCCAAAAAACCTGAGCTGGACCCGAGTGCGACTAAGATTGGTCCACAAAGCCCCACCCGGCCGGATCTCGTCCGCGATGAAAATCCATTTCCTCTTGTTGCCGACAATAACCTGTACAACGAAGACCTTTTCAACGAAGGACTTACCGAACGGGATCCCAATTTTAACATCCTCGATGGCAATCAAATCCGCGGCATTTTTCCGACGATCTATTTTGATTTCGACCAAAGTTTCGTTCGCCCAGCGGATCGTCCTGCCCTCGACCTCGTGGCCGACGCCCTCCGCTCCGCTCCGGCAGATTATCTTCTTATTGAGGGTTTCTGCGATTGGAAGGGAACTACGGAATACAACTTGGCCTTGGGTGATCGCCGTGCGACCAGTGTTAAGGATTACCTCGTCAGCTTGGGTATAGACCCAATGAGAATAGAAATCCTCTCAAAGGGCGATCTTGAAGCCGATGCCGGTGCGGGATCCGAAGGGCGAGCTCTCGACCGCAAAGCCGAATTGGTAATTGTCCGCGCGAGCTGATTTGATTGGGTAGAAGCGTAGATCCCATAAGGAAGCGCGAATGCGATTTCTAACCCCGCACAGCGGTATCACCACTTCAGCGCTCCAGCCCGATTCATTCGAAACGACTTCGTCGTTCCGCTACTTTTTGAAGGAAATTGTTAGAGCGAGCGTTCGTGCACTATAGAATCATTGGATTTAGAGGTCATTTCTGCATACGCTCCCATGATCTTGTCCCGCAAGCTCTCCCGTGAGAAGTTGGACACCGATAATTCACCAGCAGCTTTACCGAGCTTTTCCCGCAACGTTTGGTCATGACTCAGGGTGCGCAAACCATTGGCTAGATTTGCCACGTCCTCATCGACAAGAAAGGCATTCTCCTCGTTCAGAATTTGGGTATGGGAAAGTATATTGGTTGCCAGCACTGGCTTTGCTGCTTCCAGGTAAGCATACAATTTCATCGGTGTGTTCACGCCCTTACTCCGTGGGGAGATGAGGATGTCCGCCTGCTGCAGCAGATCGTGCAAATGGTCCAGCGGTTGCGGCCCAGGAAACAAAACTCGGCCTTTCGCCAGGCCATTCTCAACGCGCTCCCGCAACTGCTCGGTATTAGCCCCGCCTCCTGCGAGTACAATCTTTAGAGGACAATTGGCCTCCAAAGCCTCCATCGCACCGATGAGAAGATCGACGCCTTGGTACCCTTCAAAGTTCCCGACATAAAGACCGAGCACCATCTCTTCGATCAGTCCATCGCGCAAATCCACTACCTCGCCGGGGGCAAATTTCCTCCGCAGTGGAGGGATGTCGTGCAAGGTGGTTTTCGGAGTATCCGGTGCAAGTTCTGCAGCAATATCCGCGAGCGCTGGGCAGACGGGAAGAATCCAATCCACACGCCTCATGACGAAACGCTCCGCCAAACGAAAAAAGGATCTCATTCGGGCAAACCGGGGAAATTTCTCCACGATCTGATCGCCCAAACAGGAATCCATATCGTAAATTAATTTGGCAGGAAACAGGCGTGCAGCGACCCATGCGAGAAAGATCGATTCCTCCACAGCATGGTAGACCACAAAACGCCGACGGGCGAGCAAGCGCATCAAGGAGAAGAAGAGAAAGACATCGGCAACCAATTTACCAAAGGAGAGCCCAATTCCGATTGTCTTTATAAATGGAATACGCGGAGTCCGAAAAATCTCCACACCATCGATCCTTGGATCGTCACCTAGGCCCAGGGTTAAAATAGTTACTTCCCACCCGTTTTCAGTCAGGATTCGGGCGAGGTCCCGAACGGCTATCGGTGTGCCCCGTTCCGCAAAGAAGGGATGCGGAGCGAGCAAGAGAACCGAGCGGGCTGGTTTCTCACGCGTCATTAATTGAGAGTATTTTTTCTAACAGCCACGATGACGGGGGACCCAAACAGCCGGGTCAGCCCCACTGCTCGGCAAACACCCTCGATCCGGGTGGCAAGCCATCCCGAACCGACCATGCGATAGAGGGCCATGGGAAAGAAAAATTGTGGCCGCCAACCGACCGGACTGGCATTGGCTTTACTAAAACCGCCCGCAATTTTCCTGCGGTTAAACAGTGCAAACTCCCGGGTGTCTTTCTCTACTGCCTTTTTCACCAGAAAAAGGAGGCGCGACAGAGCATTGAAACTACGAATATCCGGGTAATCGACAATCACCACCCCGCGCGATACCCGCACGGCTTCCTCGAGCAGTTCCTCCCATTCTGTCTCGTGGGTAACCAGGCGGAAGGCGGTTACGACATCAAAGGAATTGTCGGGATAGGGAAGTTTCAGGAGATTCCCGGTCGCGAAACGAAAATTCTCCGACCCGAGAATCCGATCCATCCGCTTCCGGCAGGCTTCCTCACTGGCAAACAAACTAACCGCCCAGCCCTTCTTATAAAAATGCGGACTGATTTGCGCGTGGCCCCCACCGATGTCGAGGATCTCTCCGGGTTGCTGGATCAGTTCTTCTGCCAATTGCAGTGTGATTTGAGCCTGAGTATCGAGAAAATAACGGCCAACCTCTCCGGAAAACCGCCTGGCGTAGCGATCCGTCGCAGATTCGATATCGCCCCGATCAGAAAGGCCCGGTTCATTTGGGACTTCCAGAGGAACCAGTGAGAAACCAGCCCGTCGCAATCGCAATTGCCGGCGGAAGGACTGCGCCGCCGACCTTGGTGGCGAAGAAACCGGTTTGAGCTTTGGAGACTCTTTCTGAAGCCACCGGGTAAACTCATTTACGTCCGCCGGTAACAATAACTCGGATCCCTCCATTCCGAGCGCGAAGAATTGCTCTTCCTCCAACGGCATCGGAAGCGGATCGCTTCCGTCAAGGTGCTCGATGGTGGAGAACTCATTGTAAATTCCGGAAATTGCTTTCGCCCCCAAGCCGCGATTCGGACGACTGCAAGAATCCGCAATCGCGAGCCCCTCGCGGGGATTGGAAAGCTCTTCCCGTATGAGCTGTCCCCGGCCACCTTTCCATTTTCCAAAGCCCCAGGGCAGGATGACCCTACTCCCGCTCGTGAGCGCTTCGCGGACCATCCCCTTTAGAGAACTGGTATCGGGCACTTCCCCGAGGATCAGCAGCTCCACATTCTCCTCCGAGATGGCCTGTGTCCCCTTGTAAAAAACCAAACGGGTCCCGGTTGATTCCCAATCCCCCCATATGCAAGTATCGGTCTTACCGCGATTGCTCAGCGGTAATTTTTCCCAAACTTGAGCAAATAATTCCCAGCAATCGACTCGTTCTGTGTCGAAAACAAACCCGACGAGTTGGGTGTATTTTTGTGATAAATCCTCGATTCTGCGGATCAATCGATCCGACTGAAACCCAGGATACCAGTGAAGGTGAAAGTCAAAAAGAGTCACGACGGATCGGGGATGGCAACGTAAAGAGTTTCGGATCCTTCATTAAGATCGGAGACAACACGTTTGCCTGTGTACTTCGGGTTCCCATCATAGATCTCAAGGGTTAATGGATAGGCTTGTCCGATTTCTCTCCGGAAATCACGCAAAACCCTTTCATCCTGAATGACCCAGTGTGCGACCAGCAGTTCCCCCGGCTCTCCGGACTTGGGCATCGCATCGACACGATACCGATAGACGGCAAGAGCAGAAGTATAGGGAGCGATGTCACTGGGCTGGGGAGTTCTTGTCTTTTCCACTAGCACCCCCTCGGCTGTAACCTGCTCTCCCTCCTTTGCCACTCCCGAGGAATTATTTACACTGCCGTGCGCTTCGCTTGTTGGAGACTTGGATTCTCCTCCTGGCACAACGCGGATATCCGGAAACAAGTCCGGTCGGTCGTCATTGGTCAGGCGACTCCAGGCTTCGACAGCCTGAAAATCCTCAGAAAACCGGCCGACATAGATCTCCGCCCGCTCGTAGTTCCCGTGAGGCATGGGTCCCGAGACTCCGAAGAAACGGGAGTGATTGGACCAGCGGGGATAGTAGGTCCGGTTTCCGTCAATGCCGGGAGCACCGGTGATGTTTACCACCCATCGTTCCTCCGAGCCATTGGGGCGATAGTCCGAGTTGGTCGCGAAGAGCTGGAGATTGCGGTGTCTTCCGTCGAAAACCCAAACCACGCCTTGCGGACCGGGAGAAAGTGACGCCCAGCAACCCGGTGAATAGACGTTGAATTCCAGGGTCTCGAGATCAACAAGGCCACCATTCGGCGCGGCGGGAAACAAGCCACCCGCATATTGCCCACTTTGGCCGAGTTGAAAATTGTCGCGGGCAACTTTCTGGTCCCATACCAGCTCGCGCGCGGAGGGATTATCGAGGGGGAACCGCTCGACCTTCGCCACATTCCCCCGATTGTCCATCGGGCCCTCGCCGGTATAGACCCAAACTTTCCCCTGGGGATCCTGCCACACATCCAGCGCCAGTCCCGGCCCAAGTGGGGTCAGGCTTCTGGACTCCCAATCGAGCTTTGTGACGATGCCCCGCCGATCCGATAGATCGGTAAAGACGACGGTTTGTCCATCCGGGGATAAAAGTGGCTTATTGTAGTTGCGATAGCCCTCGTGCAACACCCGCACTTCTTTGCCGTCCTCGCTGTCGTACCCCATGAGAATGACATTGCCGGTAGCTGCATGCCAATCGGTGCCATCACCCACCTCTCGGATCCAAACCGCCCGCAAAGATCCGCCAGATAATTCCGAAGGTTCCAATAATCCCGATGCTGCTCCCGTAGGCGCGGGACGTTCAACAGAATCAGCCAGAGGCGAACAGGCTGCCATCAGCAAAACGATGAAAGGGAGAAAGATCCAATGGATCGATTTCGTTAAAAACATACTCATAGAGAATCAGAACCTCAGACGAGTTCAACCCTTTCACGAATGTCCACGCGCAGCGAAACTTCATAATAATCCTGTAAATGGTCTGCGGTGGGGCTTGCAGATCCCATTCTCAGATTTTATAAACTGTTCCCTATCTTCTCAGAAACACCATCCAAACCCGATCACACAAAATAGTAACGCTATGCCTCGCAAATTCTGTATCGACCCTTCGCAATCCAAGCGCGTTTACAAAATCTCGGCCCGCGGTCGTGATGTTCTCTCCGACCCGCATCTAAACAAAGGAACCGGGTTTTCGGAGGAGGACCGGGTCTCTCTTCAACTTGCGGGTCTAGTACCCCCCGTTCATACGACAATAGAAGACCAAGCCGCACGAGCTTATGAGGCTTACAAAACCCAATCGACCGATTTGGCGAAGAACGTCTATTTAAGTGAATTGCAGGGGCGCAACGAAACCTTGTTTTTTCATCTCCTGACCACTCATCTCCACGAGATGATGCCGATTGTTTATGACCCGGTGATCGGCGATGCGATTGAAAATTACAGTCATCTTTATCGTCACCCGAACGGAGTCTTTCTCTCCATCGACCATCCAGAACAAATTCGCCCAGCCTTTGAAAACCTCGCACTCGGACCCGGTGAGGTCGACCTGATCGTCGCATCGGATGCCGAGGAAATTCTCGGGATTGGCGACTGGGGAGTCGCCGGCATCGATATCGCTGTGGGTAAACTTGCGGTATACACAGCAGCAGCTGGTATTGACCCCACCCGCGTGATACCGGTCTCACTGGATGTGGGAACGGACAATCAAAAGTTACTCGACGACCCCATGTACCTGGGCAATCGCCACCAACGGATTCGCGGCGACAAATACGATGCTTTCATCAAGGCCTACGTAGACACGGTCAGCGAGCTGTTTCCAGAAGCATTGCTCCATTGGGAGGACTTCGGCCCCGGTAACGGTCGGCGCATCCTGGAAAAATACCGCAGTCTCCACTGTACATTTAACGATGACATGCAGGGCACAGGTGCCATTGCTCTGGCCGCTGTGATCGCCGCCACCCGGAGGATCGAAGGGTCTATCAGTGAACACCGTGTCGTCGTTTTCGGCTCGGGAACGGCCGGGATCGGATTTGCCGACCAGATTCGCGACCTGATTGCAGCCGAGAAAGGCATTTCCCCGGAAGAAGCCTCCCAGCAGGTCTGGTGTATCGACAAGCAAGGACTACTCCTCGAAGGAATGGACAACCTGCGCGATTTCCAGACGTCCTATGCAAAACCGCAGGAAACCGTGAAGGGATGGGAGGAAGACGGCTCTACCGGAACAGGCACGGGCTACTCCTTGTTGGAAACGGTGCGCCGCATCAAACCAACCCTCCTGGTCGGCACCTCTACAGTTCCCGGTGCCTTTACCGAAGAAGTCGTTCGCACGATGAGTGAACATTGCGAGCGTCCGATCATTCTCACCCTTTCCAATCCGACAAAACTCATTGAGGCCCGCCCCGCCCAAGTCATCGAATGGTCCTCCGGAAAAGCCCTGACAGCTACAGGCGCTCCATTCGATCCGGTTGAGTGGAATGGCACGAAATACGTGATTGGCCAAGCGAACAACGCCATGCTCTATCCGGGCTTGGGACTCGGATGCATCGCGGTAAAGGCTACGTTGATCACCGATGGAATGTTCGCCGCCGCCGCGCGTGCTGTGGCCGACCTGGTCACAGAGAACGAGGAAGGCTCCCCAATCCTGCCCCTGGTTGACGACATGAGAGCGGTTTCCCGAACCGTTGCACTTGCCGTTGCAAAACAAGCACGGGAAGAAGGAGTCGCGAGAAATAAGGCAGATGACCTGGAAGAACTGATGACCCAATCCATGTGGGAGCCACAATTTGCCCAATATGAAGCTGTCTAAGGAAGGTACATCGACCCGAAATCCAAATCCTCACTATTTTCTCCCACTGTAGGAGAGCCTTTCTGGTTCGCTCAGGTTCCGGACGGCGTTGCGACAAGCGCCGACACCGACGTTCGGCGGCACGGCGGCGAGCGCCGGACCCCACGGGAATCTGTGTAGGGCTCGCGCGTTTGCGCGATTCCCTCGTAACGTCATTGCCTATCCCGCACACTAGTCCCCCCACAATGAGGAGACCGCCCGTCGACCCTTGCAGTCTCCAGAAGAACCTGTAATATTAAAATTATATTAGCTTATGATCTTCTTCTTTCTATTTTTTTCTTTGATTGCCGGCGCAGTCGGCGCTGTAGCCATGAATCTATCCATGCGGGCCATGAGCCGCCTTGGGGGTGGTGATGAGGTCGATATGATCGTGGCCCTCGGCTCTTACTTTACCGGAAAAAAGGAACATGCCGCCCGGGTCGGCTTCTTCATTCACTTGGCATCAGGGATCTTTTTCGGCCTTGTCTACGGGCTTCTTTTCTCTGCCATCGGGTTGATTGATCTGCCGCAAATATTCCTCATTGGGCTTGGGTTCGGGTTTATCCACGGAATGGGAATGGCCTACTTCCTTATGATCTACCTCGCGGAAAAACATCCATTACAAGAGTATCGTGAGGCCTCGCTGGTGATCGGTGGAATCCACCTGGCCGGACACTTGGTGTACGGGGCTGTGGTTGGTTTGGTCGCCGGAATTGGAACGCTAATCGGCAACGCTGTCGGTCTTAGCTGACCTTGTCACCGAGAGGGATTCGAAACTGTTACACCTCTACGGCATCTCTCGTGTAGAGCCGGTGGACAAAGTTGTAGAGGTACCGATTTACGGCCCACAAAGCGAATAAGGTCGATGCAATGCCGGAGACGGCCAAACCGACCCCATACCAGGATTCTCCCTGCTGAATATTGATCCACGTCACGCTGGCGTTTAGACAGAAGAAGAGCAGGCAGCAAAAGAATGCGGTCCACAAGCACTCCATGTAGAATAGAACGGTCAGCAAGGAAAGAAGGAGGACGAGGGAAGCGACTCCGAGCAAGGTTACCGCAAACACCCCGGACTGAAGAGCGTTGATTCCCAGGAACTGGGCAATGATGGGACTGGCGATGATCAGCGCTATCGTTACGGGCAATTGGAGCTTTAATTCCAAAGCCAAACCCTCACGGATCGCCACGACTAGCCGGTCGTTTTGTTGTTCCAATGATCGCAACGGAGCACCGTGGATGATGCGCCGCGAAAGCCCCTCCATTGCGAAGGCAAAGTCCGTCTCCAGTTTGATGAGGAATACCGCCATGCCTGGTGCGATGGAGAGAAAGCTGAGATAAACCGCAATGTCGTAGACCGGACATACGTAGTAAATACCCCCCAAGTGGTCGTTCACCGGCGAGAACCACCAATAGAGAAACTTATCCACCCACAGGGCAAGGTTGTAGAACAGGCCGAACAATGCGAGGGCCGGATGGCTGCGAAAGTAACGAAGAAAGGCAAAGTTAAGGACCCGATCTCCTCCGATCTCGTGGCGGATCGCCCGCAAGAGCAGAAAGAAGAGCAAGAGTTGCCCCGTCACCATTCCCGGCATGATCCACTCCTCGCCCCACTTGGCTGAAAACCAGATCGCGCAGAAGAAGCTGGCGGCATACCCGGCCGCATAAGAAAGGACAAGATTGCGAAAATCCTTCAAGGCCGTCGCGAAGCAACTCGCAATCCAGATATTGGAAATCAGGACGAATAGAAATATTGTCGAGATCCGCTCGATAATTCCACCAAACCCGAAAACCCCAAACAATAGTATACCCGGAATCAACGTGGCGAAAGAAACGAGGAGAAGGGCGGAAAGAAAGGAGGAATACACATCATTTCTCCGATTCAGGAAAAGTTGATCCGACGCATACCGGGTTAGGATCAATTGCAACGGTCCGGTAAGAATCAAAGAGAAAGCGATTACGTGTGTCACCGATACGAAAAACAAACTGCGAACCGACTCAGCTGCCGAACCCGCCAAAACTATCCCCAGCCCGGCCAGAACACCGATCGAAAGAAGCCAGGGACCACTACTCACTATCGCAGCGTACCCATATGCGCGAATGGCACCGGCAAAGGTCTCGGCACGGAGGATCTTTCGAAGCTGGAACCCGATGCCCGCCATTAGTTCCCCCCTCCGGATTGGTCAATCAGGTCTCGGTACAGATTCCGGTACGTCTCCATCACTTCCTCCTCCAGATAAAACCGATTCAACCGCTCGAACCCGGCCTCTCCCGCTCGTTGCAAGAGTTCCGGATCACTCAAGAGTTCAAATAGGCCCTGAGCCGTTGCCTCCGGGCTCCCTATCTTGGTGAGTCGACCCCCCGCTCCAATCTTACGATCTTCCGGTTCATTTCCAAAGATCAGCTCGCGACAGGAACCCACATCGGTGGCGACCGTTGGAATTCCAGCCGCGTAACCCTCCAGAATGACGAACGGAAGTCCCTCGCTGATACTAGTGAGCACCATCACGTCAATGGTGCTGATCACATCGAGAACATTTTGGCGTCCGGTAATTTCAATGACATTTTCCAGGCCTAAGAGTTCGATGAGATTCATGCACTCCTCAAAATAACTCGGCTCCTCCTCAGTGGGTCCAATCAGCTTTAGACAGACATCGGGAATTTGCTCCCGCACAATGCCCATGGCTCGGATCAAGGTTTTCACATCCTTGATCGAAACGATTCTTCCTATAAACCCGACGACCCTGGGAGCTTTTTTTGCAAGCCTCTTTGTGCGCTCTTCGCGAGCTTTGACATAGGGCGTGGGGTCCACTCCATTTGGGATGATCCTTAATTTATCAGCCGGGCAACCCATTTCGATTTGGAGCTGACGGTTACGAGAAAAAAGCGTCGTGACAGTCTGTGCCTGCGTGTATGCAAGCATGCCAAGAAGAGTAAACATCTCAACCCACGCTCGTTTCAGTGGTGCTAAACCAGCATCGACGCTGGGGAACCCGTTACCGGGATCGTGGATCCACCGGGCATGATTGATCTCCTCAATTCGCTCCTTCACATAAACCCCGTGCTCGGAGACCAACAACGGCACCCCGTAGGCTCGCGAAGCAATACTGCCCGCCAATCCGGCGTAACCCGTGCAAAGAGTGTGGTACACCTTGGCTTTCGGAATCTTATCCCGCGCCAAAATCAGCTTCCAGACCGGTGCGTGCAAATAGACCCACGTGTAGTAAATTGAGGTGAAAGGATCCTCGGCAAGGTATCGATTCACCACACGATGAATGAGATCCCAGGACTCCGGACTGCGGGTTAAATGGCCGAACGTGACCTTTGCCGCGCATTGATCAAGACGTTACAACCAATCCCAGAAGTGCTGAACGCGCAGTTGTTGATCGGTTTCCAGGTAAATGGAGGACTGACTTTGAAAAAGATCCTCCAACATTCCACTTTTGAGAACAGGTGACTCTCTCTCCTCCGGTGAAAAGACATCGTAGAGAAAAACCTCCTTCACGACCTTCACATTGGCCGGCAAGTCGTAAAGGTATTCCTTTGCCTGCTCTCTTTGACTTCCAATGAAAAAGAGTCCGAAAGTCAGTCCGGGTGCCTCGGTCAGCATCTGGTGGACCCACGAGGAAACGCCTCCCCGAATATAAGGATACGTCCCCTCAAGAAGGAAGCAGACGTCCACGGATTCTCCTGCACTAGTCTGATATTCTTCTTTTCCCATCACACATTCGATCCAGCCAGTCTACGTATCGCAGGCTGCCACAGCTCAACAATTCGTTCCATGTGAGGGCTCTGCCGATAAGAATCCGGCAGGCAAAACAACTCATCCGCCAAACTTTTCCAGTTCCCGGTCATGAAGTAGAACTCGCACTGCGGGATGATCAAACGATCCCGTAGACCGCGCACCGATTTCAAGCGATGGAATGCCCTCTCTGCCACATCACTATCGTAGGCGGCCAAGGCACTCCTGAGAATGTCGAATTCGATGTCTATGCGTTCAGGATCAAGTCGCCTCGCTTCCCAGAGAACATCCAACGTCTTTTGCAAAAGCGCTTTCCTCTGCACCTCATCAGCAGGCAGGCCGATCTCCACTTCCTCAAGGTAGCATTCGGCCAGGCGAAGCAGATCAGAGACGGATGCCTTTTTACTCAGTCTGATTTTAGCCAGCCGACGACTACGCTCCTCAAAATCATTGGTAATTCTCCTCCGCTCACCCAAAGCAAACAAGCGAACAATTTCATCATCATCCTGTGTGAGCCGACGAAGAATGGGAAGGCTGTCGATCGGTTTCAGGCTTCGTAAGGACAAAGTCGCTTGCCGTCTCCGGTTCACATCCGTGCTCCTCATGATCTCGGCAATGCTGCTAATCGTCGATCCGTAGGCATACGAATCCACTCCACCTTCCGGCAGCAACTCCCCCAGGGATACGTAGGAACACCCGGATTTCATAGCCCCCCGACTGGGACCAGACAGTAAAAGCGTCCCACAGGCAAAAGCGATCCCGAATACCGGCAGGAGGATCATCAGCGGGAGTAGAAATAGCACCACCTTCATCCGCTTCGGCTCAGACTCCGGAACAAAGGTTTTGATCAGGAGAAAACTGATAAAACAGGCGAGCAAGTGTAGGCCAATACCACTTACACCAAACCAGTTCCGCAAAAGCAATTCCGCTGCTTTGGCATCCATGGCGACAAGCCCGGCGGAGAGGATCCAGCTAAATAAGGTCCTCATTCGATTTCCTTTCTATCTCGGCCCAGACCAGCTTCATGCTATCAAATAACTCTGCCTCCAGTGGCTCGATCACAATTTTGAAATCCGGTAGACTCTCTTCCAACATCTTCCGGCAGCTATCGACAAAAATCCCCGTGCCTCTTTCGGAGGTAAACGGTAGCAAAACCGTGACGTTCGGCTTTCCATTGTCGATTCGACAGATGAAATCCCCGGTCCTTACACGGCGGTTCACCTTCTCAAGGAGGTTTTCGGGGGAGATTTCTTTGGGCCCTCGGATAGAAATAATTCCCGAGGGCACCCGCAACTCCTGCCAGGCTGAAACAGAGAGGGAAACCATCTTTTGAAAATGGCTTTGTGTGAGAAGTTTTTTATTCTCGGCCCCACCGATGACCTGGTGTTCTTCCTTTTCCTCAACCGCCCGCAGGTCGAGAATTTCAGAGATCCAGTTTACCGTTAAATCGATCCGAGCCAGAGAAGTCGGATCAAATTTGAAAAAAGGCATTCGGGAAACAACGAGAACCCCGATCCTCCCCGAGTTCTCGGTCTCCAGGGGTTTGGCGAAGAGAAAAGGCTCCTTTTCAGAGGCACCGGATGCCAGCAAATCGGGCAGAATCATCATTTCCCCCCGGACCAGTGCTTCCCTGACCAGGGGTGAGGCAGAGAGTTCAATCACCTCTGCAAGACGAGGGTCTCCACCGACCATTGCCTTGCGCACAATCTTATCCTCTTTCGCAGGTGTGTAGAGGGCCGCGCAGGCAATATCTTCGGTGCGGTTCAATACCAGCAAGGCCTTTTTCCAAAGTTCTTCGGGACGACACTCGTAGAGGGCCCGGATCTCCAAATCCATGGCGAAAGTCCTGTTGTCGCTAACCAGTAAGCGCTCCTGCAGCTCTCTATTGACCCGGGCAATGTTTCTTATGTCTCGATCCAACACTCTCATCTTCTCAGAAGAGTGTTCCAGCAGCAGTTCCATTTTAGCCGCCTTCCGGCGGAAAAATGCCTGCACTTCACCCGAGCACAGACCGAATAGAAAGATAAAAAAGAAAAGAACCGATTGTCCCCTCAAGAATAATTCAACGTCCAGAATGGGATCAGCATACCAAGCGAACCCACAGAGCATCAAAGTGACTGCCGCCGCTGAATACAATCCAGCGGAGCTCCCATAACGCCCTCCCATGAGAACTGGAATAAGCAGATAAGGATTCGGATTTACGGAAAACCAACCTGGCCTGAGTGGCTCCAACAGGAAATTGATTCCCGCAAAGAGCAAAAGCAAAACCAGCGCATCCCCCCAGACCGAGGACGGGCGTCGCAGCTTCGTGAGAATTGATTGAGCGGATTCCACCCTGGAGGTTCCGCCGTTTCGATTACAACCCGAAAAAGCCCTGCATCATCATTCGTGACACAAGTTTGTCGGCCACTTTTTGCGCGGCTGCACTTAAAGAAGAAATCCCAAAACCAGTAGCCGACGCAGATCCTTGCCAGACGACATTCCCCGATTTTAAACTCTGTAGAGATGCACTCGCGCCAACGGCAGGATCTCCGTCCAAATCGGTTTTATACTCATACTCATGAACGCTTCCGGTTAACACGTAAGCGAACTTGCCACCTTTGCTTGTTTCCAAAACATCCGGACTCTCTCCCATCACCCATTGAATCCCATTTGCGGAGAGGGAGGATGCAGTCATCTCCGTCAAAGCCACACCAGCCGCACCGTTGGTGGTCGCATTCTCGAATGGCAGGATAAGCACCGTTCCGGTCTGGTCCGACAGAGGACCACCGCTCGGCCCCTCGTAGTCGATGGAGGAGCACGCCGTCAGGACGATCGTAAAAGTCAGGGCAAGTATCGGGGATATTCGTAGTTTCATGTTTTAAAAACGGTTGGTCACTTCGAGTGAGATCAGTATATTGTCGGCTTCTTCATCCCCTCTGTTGTCAGCACTTGAGTAGCTTACATCTCCCGCAACATCAATACTTTTCAAAGGTCGGTAGAGGACCGTCCCACCCGCATTCCATGCAAATTCCCGCAGAAAAAAGAAATAATCAACACCCGCGTTGGCGGACAAGATCCATCGATCACTAAAATTCCTCGAAACAACCACCCCCACACCCTCCCGGTGGATACGATCCGCACTCAAGCCCTCGACTACAGACGGCGTCGGTCCAAATCCGGGCAGATACGGCAACCCATCGACCAGAGACAAGTTGTTCGACTGGATGTCCAGCTCGCTGTAGGCACCCCGGTAAGATAAGTAAATATCAGTATCCTCGATCCGCTCGTAATGGGTAATCTCCCAATCCGCCCCGTAGCCGGTGCCAAGATCCTCATCATTCACATATACTTTCCGAGAGTAGAGATTGCTCCTCAGGCGCAATTGACCGAACAAGGGCTGCTCCAACAAAAGGTTCAGCCGGTCTTCCCATCCGAAGAGATAGCGAAGATTTAAACTATCGGTCGCTGGAATACGGTTGTCTAATGAAAGAACCTGGCGGCCGGTATCCTCACCGATACGGCTCATTCCAACACCGAATCCCGGCTCCCCATCGAAGGCTCTCCCGGTCAGCCGAAAACCATAACGAGGAGGCTTATCGTAGCGAATCGTTGCTTCGTAAATACCAGTGCCACTGGATGCGGATGCTGTTGTGATCGTTGAATCAATCTCCGTCTCCCTCTGACGGGCCTCGGCGGATACTCGGATCCGGGCGTTAATAGGTAGTGAAGTAAATCCGCCATATTCTCTCACCTTCCCTGTTCCCGCATCTATATCGGTAAACCCGACCCGAACCAATGGCAGATGCTTCCGGTAAAGAGCGTCCAAGACACGTCTAACCGATTGCCGGAGCGGGGGTGCAATCTGACTTTCCCTCAACACTCTTTGATAGGAGGTAATGGCCTGGGGCCAGTCGCCACAGAGCAAAGAAACGGACGCGAGGTCCAATTCAAATGGAAATCGCACCCCTGCTGGATAGAGACCTCTCATCCGCAAGAGTATGTCCCTCGCTTTTTCCGGATTGTTTGCCAGCTGATTTCCAGCCGCCAGAAAAAAAAGACCATCCTTATTCTGCGGATACATGTCGAGGAGACGCTGGGCGTACGCCAGGGTCATGCTCGCATCCTGCAAAGACAAATACATCGAGGCCATCGCCAGGAGAATTCTTAGATCTCCCGGTTCCTCTGCCAAAACATTTTTAGCCAGTGGCTCTGCCAGAGTGCGATTCCCGAGGCGTGCACAAAGGTAGGTGAGTTGCTTGCGGTCGACTAGAGACATCTTATCAGCAACCGCTAAAACTTTCCGGGGAGAAAGAAAAGCATCTCCCTTCTCTGCATGCGCCTGCAGAGCCAGAGCTTGCAAAAGTACCGCCAGTATTATCGGCCCAATAATCCTGAGCCCTATTCCCTCAACTCTCACTCCAGACCACCCGCTTCCTTGAGGAGCACCTGAACCGCATCGCGGTAGGACTCCTTTGCTCCATCCTGATCGCCTGCGGCCAAACGCAGGTCTCCCAATCTCGTAATATCCCGCGCATCGGGTTCTTCCTTCTGGTCCAGGTAACGCATCAGCATGGCTTCCGCTTGGGCGAATCTACCGGAGGCAGAGGCTACTTCTGATGAGAGGAGAAGAACCTCAGGGGACGCATCTTCGCGGTCATACTGCTTCAAGAGTTCCCGGGCTTCCTGTGTCCGACCTGTTCCGGCCAGAAGCCTTGCGACCGTCAATCCGGTGTTGGCATCCTCGGGAAAGTGCTCATGGAGTTCCTCAGCAAGATCCAAAGCCTTTTTCTGGCGCCCCGACGACTCGAGAATCCAAATTGCCGTACGGGCGGTATTCATGTTTTGCAAAAGCTCCGGGGCAAGACCGGCCTCCTCCAAGGCACCCGCACCTTCTTCAAACTGCTGATCCTCGGCCAGCACATTGAGGTAAAAGCCAAAGATTTCTTCCTGGGAAAAAACCTCGGAATGCTGGCTAATGATCCGGGCCGACTCCTCATACCGACCCTCGTCAGCATAGATCTGAGCCAGTGAGCGCGTATATTGATTCAGGGCAGCTCTCCACCGCCGATCCGCACCAAAAACTTTTTGTCGGAACAGTTTCGCTTCCGCACTGGCATCCGGTGAGTCTGCTGCATTCCTCTGAACGATTTCCTCTAAAGTCCACCGATAGAGCACTCGATCCCCTATCAATGTCGACAGGGATACAATCGAGGGAAGAACATCCTCCTCGCCGTAGTCGAGATACACCGCCGCATAAGCTCCGAGCGCCATCTCGTATTTTCCCTCCAATGACAAGATCCAGCCAATATCCTTTTTCCATCGAATTTCCTGCTCGCGAGTTGGTTTCAATGAAACCGCCATACGCAGAGCGTGGACGGCTGCCGGAAAGTCATGAATAGTGAGAGCCACATCCGCCATTTCAGCATACCAAACCGGCACCGCATCCTTCCGTCCGTTGAGAAGAGTATCAAATGTGTCGACCGAGCGCTCGTATTCACCAATCCGGGCGAGAAGACGCGCTTCGCGCAAGAGTACTTCGTCAGACTTCCCCCCCGAATATTCGGCCAAAATCTCGGCGAGTTCGTAGTGGCGATATAGGCCCTCATTCAAAACAAACAGTCGCTCCAGAGCATCCTCATCCCCTTCCAGTGCAAGCCTGCGATACTCGTCAAACGCGTCGCCGGGCTTTCCGCCCCATTCACGGATCTTTGCCAAAGTGCGGGCCTGCGAAGGAGTCAGCATTCCACTAGCCCTCTTTTGCTCAAGAGCTCGCTCCGCCTCACCAACGGAAGCGAGAGCTAAGTTCAGATCGAGATAGTCAGAGAAGAGTGCCGGATCATCAGGTTCTACGCGCAAACGCTCTTTCATGATGGGAACCACATCCTCCTGTCGATCCGCTGCGATGGACAGACCCCGGATTAATTCAAAAAAACGGGTATTGGAAACGACTTGTGGATGATCCTGCCAGTAAACAAATAATTGATCGAAGGACTCCTCCACGCGATTGAGGGATTGCAGGAGACTCGCTTCTTCCAGCAATAGATCGAATTGCACATCCTCGCCTCTCTTCACAAGAGGAGCGAGATCGTTTAAATCCTGAAGTGCTATTTCATTTTGTCCTGCCAGTCGGCGTAACCGCAAAAGCTCTGCCAGTTGCTGCGAAGTCATCGAGTCCTTTGGGAGAAGTTCTCGGTAAAGGCCTGCAGCAATAGATGAATCCCCATCGGCTAGCACTTCCCTCATCAGAGCCCGGTAGATTGGATCGGAGGCTTGAGAATCCAGTGATTCCAAAGCGCCACCCGCCCATCTCGCGGCCTCCAGCGGATCGAGCAGGTAAGGTGTGGTCCCCATAATCGGCTCCAGCAATTCTGCAGGAGCGCCGAGTTTTACGTATTCCTCTACGCCTATATGGAAGGCCTCCCGCCACAGTTCCGGATGTTTTCTTTCCACCGCGATTCGCCCAATCGCGTCCATCTTCGCCAGGCTGGCGCTGACAGGGTCCAGATCCGGATTGTTCCCCAAATACTCAATCACTTTTTCCGGTTGGCCCGCGTCGAGGTATCGCTGAATCAGGTCCTTATCGTCGGGGATTAACAAGTAGACTCCACCGAGCAAGATGACCAAAAAAAGCACGATCGCTTGCCACGGCAGAACGCTTTTATTTTTTCGGGTGGTGGAGCGTTTCTTCATGATTTTTCGCGCCTCAGAGTCCATGGCAACACCCCCGTTGCTGGTTGTAAAATCAACGTTCCGCTCGGTGAAGATCGAACGACGCTTTCCACTCCATCCACATTCATCCTCCAGGAAACGCGCGATCCCATACCCCCCAGGCGGAGCTCCATCGCATCCCGGGATCGGTTGAAGGTCTCGAAGGAAACTTGGTCATCGTCTACGACGAAATTTCGTACCGTCACACGGGATGCCCTCAAAAAAGGAGTCCCCGGTGGAGTGTCGGTCAAGTAGAGGTCCACTCTCTTTCGTCCATCGGTGTGGAAATAACGCTGTCCCTGATGATCTGAAAATCCGATAACCCCGACGGAGCGGGAAAGATCCGGATAGCCCAGAGCTTCCGGCAATCGGAGTGTCTGACTCATACCCCCATTCACGACCCGCCAACCCCTGGCACCGATACGATAGATTCCGGTATCGAGGGAATCGAGGACCACCTTTACAAATTCACTGGCCCACAGGGGGTGCATATCCTGTTTTAAACAATAATCGATCGCCCGGCGGAGCGCGGTGAAGGCATCAAAACGGTCAGCACTGTAGAAGTGATAATAGACATTGAGCGGCTTCAGCCGGCGCGGACTTTCGGTGAGATCAAAAGTCTGCGTTACGTTGGCATACCCCCCGTATCGATTATTTTCGAATGAGTTATTAAAATTATTCTCGTTTTGGATTGGGGCATACACCTGCGTCTGCCCTCCCCACCGAACCGCTTTGGGCGAGATTAAGGACAAGAGAGGAGCGCGCTTGCTGATGACGGTGTTTCCACCATTCATATTGATAATGCCTGCATCTGCAGCGATCTTCAGAGCCTCCGGCGGCGGGCGACAGTTCCCTGACCAGAGCAACAATTCCGCCTTTTTACCAGTAACTCCAAGTTCGCCGTTCATATATGCGACAGAATCCACAATCTCTTTGGGGTAACGGATGGTACTGTAATTATATTCCGTATCAATATTGACGTTTTGCGTCTCGTAAGAGGCACTCGTGGGATCCGCGAAACTCCAGAAAAAAGGATGTGAATAGGTATGCGACGCGGGCTCCACGTATGGATTTTCAAAGACAAGCCGTGCTTCTTCGGGAAAACTCTCGCCCTCCCGCTCTTCGTATACAGTCGAATCCCCTTTGATCTCCGACTCGATAAAAGAAACAGTCACCGGCAGGCCGTAGTGCTCGATGATCCTATCCCGGACAACCGTACCGGATCGCTCTCCGGGTGAAATTTCAGAAAAATTGAGAAACCCATCCCCATCGATATGGCTGAAGTAGATTCGCTTGCCCTGAAATGTCGTCGTGTCCGGCACAGGAAAGGGGGAGCGGCCCATCATCTTTGCCATTAGGGCAAAAGGATCCACCATCAACATGGGGTTTTGCTCAGGGCTCAGGGCTGCCAGAAAAGGGTACAAGGCGGCACCTCCCCAGGAGGCGACAAAGATTGGCTGACTACGGACCGTTTTTCCATTCCTCGTTTCTATCGCTACGTCGACAAGCACTTCTGCACCTTCCGGTGCGAGCAGGTTCATGTTCCCAGTCACCCGGGGCCGTGGGGTTGTTTCAAAACCGGTCATGTTTGGGTCGGCAAAAACAATGGAAGCACCTTTCACCTGGCCGATCCCCGCCAGGGTCCCCCTTATTTCAAAGACATCCGCAAGGCGACGGGATTGAACCTCTCCGAGAAATGGCATGGAACCGACAAAGAAAATCTTCCTCCCGCTGGCCTTCATTGCGGCCAACCAATCGACAAAAGCCTTTTGCTCTGTGGCGGGGACTTGCAATGTGCTGTCGATGAGAAACCCACCGACATCGGGAGGCGGCGCGCTTGGCAGTCCAACCAACTGGTAGTTCCGAAACTCCAGTTCATAGCCGAGGTATTCCAGAGCCAGCTGAAAGTATGTCATTGAGTCCGTATCTTCTGCCCACTCAAAATCACCGTCCGGAAAAATCTCCCCGTAGACTGCAATTAGCTTTCGCTGCACCACAGGCAAGGGCGCCACAATGTCGCCCATCAAGTCCGGTTCTGTTACCAGTGGAATAAATCCATCGCCGTGGATGCGTTCGACTGTCTTCTCCGCGAGATCGCGTTCCGCGAGCGGCAGGAAATCGACGATATAAACATCCAGCCCCGCATCCCGCGCGGGTATCAAATGGCCGAGTAGCCAATCCGAATCTTCCGAAGCAACCTCATCGTACGTCCCCTCCCCGTAATCGTAGGAACGATAGAGAGACTCAGCAAGAACCCCATCGACCGTATCGTATAGCTCGGGCAAGACCGAAAAGCCCCGATTGACCACAATCTCGGCCTCCGGATGAGCGGAGCGCAGTTTCCGGATTAGCTCGATCAGACCATTTCGATACAGTTCTGCATTTTGGGGATCATTAGCCGCCAGAATTTCAATGCTTTCGGCAGTATCGAGAAAGAAACCATCAAAGCCTTTGTCGAGTATAGAGGGAGCCAGCCTCTCCAAGACAAATTTCTGCCAGGAATCCTCCGATGGGTCCACGAGATCACTCTTCCAAACCTGATTAATTGCCTTCGAGGAGACCCCGGATTCAAAGGCTCGCTCCCGGTAGGAGGCATCGGGTGCAATCTCGGCAATACTTAGGTAACCGAGACGTTTCTGATCTTCGGAGGCTTTTCCGGGCAGTTGATCAAAGGCTTCCGGTGCCAGAATCAGAACATCGTACGCCAGCAGTTCCTGCTCAGACACTTTCTGACTGTAGTTAATGCTAAGAAAAGGCGCAGTGGCACCACTCAACACCGACAGACCCGTGAGGGCATGGAGCAAGGGAAGAAACAATGTAAAATTTTTCCGAAAAGAAGGAAGCACAACCATGAATGCACACGATTAGTAGCGAGTTGGAGCAAAAATTTCCAGCCTGAAACTGACATCCAGAGGCGGACGATTCAGAGCGGCACGGTTCTGTTTTGTTTCGTTCAGTGTAAAATTTTGGATGCTGCAAAAAGGGAAACCCCTCCACCACGCTTCGCGCGGTCACTCCGGCCATTGTCCCGCATTCGCGGGCACTATGGCGAACAGGCTCACACCTTAGAAGAAAGAGAGAGGAGCTACCTTTTAAATCAACGTATTTATAGATCAAGCTTCCCTCCTCACTTGCGAGGAGGGGGGTGACCGCGCGTCGCGCGGTGGGGTGGTGTCTTTCCCGCAGCGCGATAGCCTATCCAAGACAATGAGGACAAGGAGCCTTCAAAAAACAATCCTTCCTCTGGTTTTTCTCCATGCACTCGTGGTCACACCCCCAACCCCACCGCTGATTGATTGCGATTGAAAAGACGGGCCACATAAATAATACTCGCCGAATGTCACAAGAACCTCCTCTACCTTCCGCACTGAGCAATCTAACGCCGGAAAAGCTCCGCCGTCACGGAAAGTCCGCTTTCCGGGGGGGTGTCATTTCGATCCTTCTTGGATTGGGGGCCATTGCCCTCCCAGGTCTCTTCACTCTTGGGATCGAAATTTTCATAGGAACGCTTCTCTTGATAGCCGGTCTATCACAGATCTTTTCCGCCATCGGTTCGACTGGATCCAAAAACTGGTGGTTGGCCTTACTTTCCGGAATCCTGACCGCCCTGGTTGGCGGGCTATTTCTCCTCAATCCCCTAAAGGGAGTCGTCGCCTTAACGGTGATCCTGGGAATTTTCTTTTTAGTCAGCGGGATTTTCCGTCTCTTTTACTCTGCGCAGTTGAAAGCAACACCGGGTGCCGGCTGGGGAACCATCAACGCGGTTATCAGCATCATTCTCGGCGTTCTCGTCCTCACTGGAATCCCGGAAGCCTCGACCTTTATCCTCGGTCTGTTTCTCGGTATCGACCTGCTCTTTTTTGGATTCTTTCTTTTGGTATTCGGGAGCGCTTGCCGCAATGCAGCCGATTCGCCAAATCAGACCATTGAACAAGACTGAGTTCTTCTGTGGAGGAACGACTCGTGCCGCAAATGAATAGATATGAGTAACCCGAAAATTCTTCTGGTCGCCGGCACCCGGCCCGAGGCCGTCAAAATGGCCCCGGTCTATTTTGCCCTACAGGAATCCAAAACCCTCGAACCCATCTTCTGTTCGACGGCGCAACACCGCCAGATGATGGATCAGACCCTCGGGGTTTTTGGTATCACTCCGGACCTCGACCTGAATTTGATGCGTCCCGGCCAGACCCTTCCGAGTCTAACCGCCGCCGTGATCGAAGGAGCCACCCGCGCGTTGCAGGAGATTCAACCGGCGGCCGTATTGGTTCAAGGTGATACCACAACCGTGCTCGGCACCGCACTCGCCGCTTTCTACGAAAAGATCCCCATTGGCCACGTGGAAGCCGGCCTGCGGACCTATGATTTTGAAGCACCCTGGCCAGAGGAAATGAACCGAAGACTCGTCGATCCCATCTCGCGGTGGTGCTTCGCCCCGACAGAGTTCAGTCAGGCAAACCTGTTTCGTGAATCGATCAATCCATCCTTTTGTGAGGTCACGGGGAACACCGTCATTGATGCCTTGCTGTGGATTCGCACCCAGCAAGAGAGCCAGGGAATCGGTTCCAAAGCGATCACGCAAAGATGCGAGATCGATGAGACCTTCACGGCTGACTATCTCGAGGGTGAGAAGCCCTGGATCCTCGTCACCGGACACCGCCGCGAGTCTTTTGGCGGGGGATTCGAAAACATTTGTAAATCGATTCTCGCTCTCGTGGAGAAATGGCCCGACCTCGGCGTCCTCTATCCGGTCCACCTCAACCCGAGCGTCCAGGAACCCGTCAATCGTCTTCTCGCAAACCACCCCCGGATATGTCTCGCCAAGCCCTGTGGCTACTACGACTTTATCTGGCTAATGAGTCGCTGCCATTTTCTCATCAGTGACTCCGGCGGGGTCCAGGAAGAGGCTCCAAGCCTCGGCAAACCTGTTCTGGTCATGAGAGACACCACGGAGCGACCCGAAGGAATCGATGCGGGAACCTGTCGCCTGGTCGGCACGGATCCGGACCGTATCATCCCAGAGGCCTCCCTGCTTTTATCCGACCCTTCCGAATACGAGCGACGCAGCCAATTGAACAATCCCTACGGAGACGGCAAGGCATCCAAACGCATCCGAGAACGACTCGAGAAGGATCTGGGTTAAAATGCCGCGCACCCGAGGTGCTCAAAGGCCCTGGGGATCTATCTCGTTGTAAAGGAGAGGCTTGATAAACACTTCCAATACTGCAGAAGGTAACCCGTGTAGATGCCGGAACGGTGGGATGGTTTTGTTTTCCATTCATAATCTCAATTCGTGAGTTATTTGTTGGCCACAATCGCGTCTCGGTAAATCGAAAATCATCGGCACCCTCTCCCATCTCGAACCTTTTTTGGTCCATAAAAATGAACCCCCATATACCCTCTTCAAAGACTGAAATTGACACACCACCCCGCTATCTCGGGGTCCTCATCTTTTATGGGATTTATATCTCAAACGGCTTCCTCTCCAGAGTCATGCTTTCGATTAAAGCTGCCCCTGATTTGAGTTTTGATTCCTCATTTCTGGCAGCCTATGCCGTTGGTTTTTTCTTTGATTTTATCGCCGCCTCATTGATGGCCATTCCATGGGTCTTGTATTTGTCAATCCTGCCTCAGCGCTGTTTTCAATCAGCTTTCAATCGATATCTTGTTTACACCCTATCGTTTATTTCGATCTACATCTTCGTATTTAGTGCGGTCGCAGAATTGGTTTTCTGGGACGAATTCGGCGTTCGCTTCAACTTCATCGCGGTGGACTATCTTGTCTACACCACGGAGGTAATTCGGAACATTCGAGAATCCTACAACATGCTTCTGATCTATTCAGGGGTATTTGCCGCTTCACTGCTGCTATTCTTAATTCTCTTAAAGACAGGGTTGGTAACGTCCTTCTTGAAAAGTCGTTCAAGCTTGTAACAACGGTGGAAGCCAGCACTCATTCTCCTCGCGATACCGCTGGCACTAGGGCTTGGAGTGAAACAGCGCTACCTACCTGATTTCGCCAATAATTTTAACCGCGAACTCGCGAAAGACGGAACCTTTTCGCTCTTTGCCGCATTCTGGAACAATCAATTGGATTTCGATCAGTTCTACCTGGCAGAGGCGGATGAAGAGGCCTTTTCGGAATTGCGCCAAATCGTTGCCGAACCGAACAGCGTCTATCAGAACGAGTCAGAAGATGACATTATTCGCATCATTGCCAGTGAGTCGGAAGAGCATCGCTGGAATGTCATTCAAATCACAGTAGAGAGCTTGAGTGGCGAGTTCATGGGGGCGTGGGGAAACACCAAAAACCTCACCCCTCAACTGGATGCCCTAGCCAAAGACTCTCTCTTCTTTGAGCATTTCTATGCTACCGGAACTCGCACAATTCGAGGCATGGAAGCCTTGACGCTTTCAGTCCCACCCACACCGGGGCGTTCTATACTGAAGCGTCCGAATAATGAAAACTTGGTCACAGTCGGCTCCCCATTTGCGGACCGGGATTATGCCCGAACATTTCTTTATGGGGGTAATGGCTTCTTTGACAATATGAACTACTATTTCTCGAACAATGGTTTCGAGATATTGGACCTGCCGAAAGTTCCCTCAAACGAGATCACCTTCGAGAATGCCTGGGGTGCGTGTGACGAAGATTTGCTCAGCTGGTCACTCAAGGAGGCAGACCAGTGCTACAGAGAGAACAAGCCTTTTTACCAATTCATCATGACGACTTCCAACCACCGGCCCTTTACCTATCCAAAAGGAAAAGTTTCGATCCCGTCGGGCTCAAGTCGTGACGGTGCTGTTCAATATACTGACTACGCAATTGGTGAATTTATTCGCAAGGCTTCGACCAAACCCTGGGTCTTCTGAAGGAAGATACTCTTTCCGTCCTAAAACCCGTAAAAGATTTTTCGTTCTACCAATGCGACATCAAGAATGGGCAATTGAAAGCAACCAAAGCTCCTACAGATGCTCTGGGGGAATCGCTGGCATACTATCAAACCGCGAGCCATCTATTTAATTCCGGAGGCTTATCCGACTTCAAAAAATGAAGTACCCACAGTCCCGAATTTAGCGGATGTGGTTCTCTTGCCTCAAGCTTTCACTCCGACGAACAGAGGTGAGGCACCTTGAGGACGACTAACCCAAACCCATAATCCGGGAATTTTTTACAGATAATTTACTTGTTTACTCTTACAATCTGTCTAATCTGTATGGTGTGCTAGAGACATTTCTTTTCATAATTTGGCTGGTATGCCGGGTAATTATGATCATTTTGATAATGATCTTCCTTATCAGTGGTTTGGATGATTTCTTTGTCGATGTCGTTTACTACATTCGGGGAGCCTATCGATATCTGTTCAAACGGAAGCAAATAAAGCCCATCACATCGGAGCAGCTAGAAGCCATTCCAGAAAAGGCAGTGGCTATCATGGTTCCGGCCTGGAAAGAATCGGATGTCAT
>Ga0222662_1000137_pt1 | contig 68049 bp, 61 predicted proteins | sample AntAcemetagen600_FD_179821 | JGI IMG/M metagenome (GOLD analysis project Ga0222662, IMG submission 179821) | Saline water microbial communities from Ace Lake, Antarctica - #600 | ecosystem: Environmental > Aquatic > Non-marine Saline and Alkaline > Saline | place: Antarctica: Ace Lake... | reverse complement strand
AAATTCAATTTTCGGATAAAACAAATTCGAATCAATTTGGCGACGGAATCTGGACTTTGCAAGGTGAAAATCGACGGATGCTGACTTTTCTGGGTGGTTTTTGCCATTGAGCATCCTTCCAGCGTCGGGGGCAGCCGGAGGGGGTCAGTCCACGATATCTTGCAAAATGATTGACTTCTCTGATTTCGTGGGTGGACTGAAGTGAAATGGCGAGAAAAGTTCGGATCGAATATGCCGGAGCGTTTTATCATGTGCTCAACCGTGGAAATTATCGCAGTTGGATTTTCGAGAGTGAGGGAGCGCGTAAGAGTTTCCTAAAGTGTCTGGAACAGTGTTGTGAAGCGATGGGCTGGCGAGTGCATGCGTGGGTGTTGATGGGCAACCACTATCATTTGTGCCTGGAGACTCCGGAGCCGAATCTGGTGGATGGGATGAAGTGGTTGCAAAGCACCTTCTCGAATCGTTTCAATCGATTTCACAAGACCAACGGGCATGTTTTTCAGGGTCGTTACAAGGCGATTTTATTGGATGGTGATGCAGCGGATGCGGTGTGTCACTACATCCACCTGAACCCGGTGCGTGCGGGGCTGGTCGATGCGGATTCCCTGCAGACGTACGAATGGGGGAGTTTTTCCCAGTTGTGGTATCCCCGGAAGCGGTGGCCCTATCTGAAGGTAAACTCGTGTCTGGAATCGGCGGGCAACTTGAAAGACACGCCGCATGGGCGAAGATTCTACCGGGACTATCTTGGCTGGCTTTCCGAAGAGGAGCCGGAGCGCAAGCGGATGGGGTTTGAGGGCATGAGTCTTGGTTGGGCCAAGGGATCGAAGGAGTTCAAGAAGGCGGTGGTTTACGATCTAAAGGACGAAACGATCCGGAAAGTGGTGGAAGCCGAAGCGGAGGAGATCCGCGAGCCGCGCTGGGAGAGGGCGGCGGCATTGGGTCTGGAAGTGCTGGGAAAGACGGAGGACGATCTTTCGAAGTGCCGCAAGGGCGAGATATGGAAGGTGGCCTTGGCGCGTTGGTTGAGAGAATCCCATTTGGTTCCCAACCGATGGATAGCCGGTCGGTTGAAGATGGGTACACGGGATGCGGTCAGCAGTCTGGTGAGCCGACATCGTAGAAACCGGGGCGAGTCATATTTTGAAACCCTGAAAAATCATGAAATCGTGGACTGACCCCATTAGATTGCCCCCCATTAGATTGCCCCTCGTCAACGCGGCCGAGATCGGCAAGACGGGCAGTTGCCACTTGTTCCGCCACACCTGCGCCACGCTGATGCATGAGAACGGCGCGGACATCCGCTTTATCCAGCAGCTACTCGGCCACGCCGATTTATCGACGACGCAGATCTACACGCAAGTCGCGATCCGGAAGCTGAAAGAGATCCACACGGCCACGCATCCGGCCAAGGTCGGTAATACCGTTCTCGACGAGTTGAAAGCCGAAATTGAGGACGACGATAGTTGACTTGCCGTTGTGGTGTTAATGAACAAGATGTATGCATTATGACCGCATTAGAAAGCACAGTGGAAAAGTTAAGAATCCTTCCAGAGGATAAGCTGGAAGCCGTATCGCATTACATCGATAGTTTAAGCAATCGGGCTAGAGGCCGTTTTGACGACTTGGCTGGATGCATGAAACCGGAGGAAGTCGACAAGATGGAACGCGCCATTAACGAGGTCTTTGAGCGTATCGATGAATATTAGACTTGTTTTGGATACCAGTGCCGTGCTTGCCTACTTCCAAGGAAGCGACACAGCCAGAGAAGCGATGAACCAGGCTGAAATCGTTTACTTGCCTTCCGTCAGCGTTGGAGAGCTTTACTTTGGGGCGCGCAAATGTAGCCGACCTACTCAAGAAGAGGTAAAGATTGAGGCAATCATTGATCGAACCGAAGCAATCGATGTTGATTACGCTACGGCCAGAGTTTACGGAGCGGTCATTCACCAACTCGAATCCGAGGGTAAGCGTATCCCGCTAAACGATATCTGGATTGCGGCGATGGCCATGCAACACGGTTGCACCTTGCTGGCAAGGGATGCTCACTTTGACCGCATCGAAGGGCTGAACCTGCTCGCCCTTTGATAATCGACCTGATTTTATCTTAGTTGCCTTAGCCGCCGCGTGTGCCCACGCTGGCGGCTCTTTTATCGATGGTCTTCAAACATTTAGCTGCCGTTTTACTTTGGTTGCTTGTCACGCTGACAAGCGCCTTCGGTTTTATGGCTTCGGAGCTCAAAACCGAGATGTTTGGCCTTCAACCATAGTTGTATTCTGGATACTTTTATTCCTATCGATATTTAGCGTCATAGATCTTGTCTTAAAATTATTATCACCCAAAAAGAGAAAGAGACTGTTCCGAAAACCGTAAGTTGAAGAAGACCTTCTTAAACACGACAAGTGATAACTCTAAATTGTTCCTTGATGGACCCGACTCCCTGTAACTCCAGGCGCGTATCGCCCGCCCCCGGAACCCCCCTTCCGTTCCCTTTCCGCCCATTTTTGGTAAGGGTCCGCGCCTTTCGCACAACGACTTTATGTCCAATCCCGCCTTGGACCCTCCTGCCAGTCTCAAGTTCCTTCGGAGGGGTCGGGTTTTGACATAAAGCGGCGTTGTGCAAGTTCCAGGTGTCGCGGGAAGGTTCCCTTCAGGGTAAGCGTCATGCGAAGCACCATCAAAAGTAGCGTGACTGCGGTAGCTTTTTATCATGGCGGATCATAGGTGTCGTAGGAGAGGGCCTACGATGTTTACGACTATGCGAGCTTTTTGGCCATTAGACTAGCGATGGTTTCCGGAGTTAGTTATGCGATTTGCCAGTTGGTCGCTTTTGGTAGACGCTGAACTAGATCGCAGAGTTAGCAATGGGGTTCGCGGCCGTGTCGCGTGACGGATTCAATGAGTGTAAAGAGGATCACAGCCGTCCTGTACCTGCCCTCGCTTCGGAGGAAGAGCCAGTTTTGGCCCCGAGCTTCGTCGGACGGGTAGCGTCCTCTACGGTAGGCAGTTCGAAGTTCAGAGTGATTCTAACGGACAAATCCACATTAGACTCGTCATAAATCTGCCGAAACTCCGCTGTTTTTAGTTTTATTTGAAAAAAAATGAGGGTTTTCGTATTTTTTTCTGTTCATGCACCTCAAAAATCTTCAATCTTACCGCTTTTCTTTACGCAAACCCGTCTGACCATGCCACGAATTTTAGGAGTTGATATCCCCGGAAACAAGAAGCTTCCATATGCTTTGAGATACATCTATGGAATTGGACCCACAAGGGCCGATTTAGTAGTTACCGAATCCGGTTTGGACGCAAACATGCGGGCGCACGAGCTCACTGAGGAACAGCTGAATCAGTTGGCCTCGATCGTAGCTGACAAGCAATACCAAGTGGAAGGGGATCTCCGTCGAGAGGTCACTGGAAACATTAAGCGCCTTCAGGCGATCCGCTCCAATCGCGGTATCCGCCATCAACGCGGCTTGCCAGTCCGGGGGCAGCGCACCAGCACGAATGCACGCACCCGCAAGGGTGGTGCTAAGACGGTCGGTGTAGTCCGCAAGAAATAAACATAGTAGAGAGGAATTTCAGAAATGAGCGAAGAGCAAACAAAAGAAGAGTCCAAAGAGGATTTGACCGCAACGGAAGCATCTGCGGGTGCAGTCGAAGAAGAAAAACCAGCGAAGCAGGAAGAAACTGCAGCTGATCTTCTAAAAAGTGATTTAGGTGATCTGAAGATCCGCAAGGCCAAGGGAAGTAAGAACATCACGATCGGCGTTTGCAACGTGCTAGCCAGTTTCAACAACACCAAAGTTTCCTTTGCGGATACCAAGGGGAACGTAATTTCGTGGGCAAGCGCCGGAAAGTGCAATTTCCGCGGTTCACGCAAATCCACGGCTTATGCTTCGCAGGTGGTCACGCAGACCGCTGGCCGCGTTGCCATGTCGCATGGTCTCAAGGAAGTCGTCGTTAAGCTCAAAGGCCCTGGAATGGGTCGTGATTCGGCCGTTCGCGCCCTGCAGGCACTTGGCCTCATCGTAACCGAGATCATCGACGTGACTCCGGTTCCCCACAACGGCTGCCGCGCTCCTAAGCGCCGCCGCGTCTAATATTTTAACCAGTAAGATAGGAACTTTTACTCATGTCTCGATACACAGGACCCGCGACTCGCATCAACCGCCGCTTTGGGATAGCGCTTTTTCCCTCAAACCGTGCGTTTGAGAACAAGCCTTACCCTCCCGGTCAACACGGCCCCCGCCTTCGCCGCAAGAAGAGTGATTATGCTGTCGGTCTCGATGAGAAGCAGAAACTGCGATTTCTCTTCGGTCTTACCGAGAAGCAATTCCGCATCACTTTCGAAAAAGCGAAGAACCGTCGCGGTGTCACGGGTGAGATCTTCCTTCAGTTGCTGGAGACTCGTTTGGATAGCGTGGTTTACTCGATGGCGCTCGGCCGTACGCGCCGCGCTGCCCGTCAGTTCGTCAACCACGGGCATGTACTTGTGAATGGACAGAAAGTCGACATTCCAAGCTATCAAGTTTCTCCCGGGGACAAAATTTCAGTGAGGGAATCGACGTCCTCACGCGCTTTGGCCACTCAAAACTTGGCCGACAACCAGTATCGTGCCGTTCCACAGTGGATCTCCGTCAATGCCGATGCATTGGAGGCAACCATTAATCGCATCCCAAACCGGGATGAGATGGACCATAGCATCAACGAACAACTAATCGTTGAGTTCTACAGTCGCTAAATCGACTCTTCCTTTCCCTTCCCGAACACCGGAAATAATAAAGACATCATGCCCACGAGACTTGCAAAATTTGAGTTGCCAAAACACCTAACCAAAGTCGAGGAATCCGCAACGGATACCTACGCAATGTTTGTTGCCGAGCCGTTTGAGACTGGCTACGGGCATACCATTGGAAACTCGCTGCGCCGCGTACTTCTCAGCTCCATCGAAGGAGCTGCGATTTCCTCGGTCAAGATTGATGGAGTTCAACACGAATTCCAAACAATTGAGGGTGTCGTTGAAGACGTTACCGACATTGTCCTTAACCTGAAGCGTATCCTGATCGTTTCCCACGCGAAAGAGCCGGTAAACCTCGTCATCAGCGCTGAGCGCGAGGGTCAGGTAACCGCAGCTGACATTCAGGAAGATGCGAACATCGAGATTTTAAATCCAGAGCAAGTGATTTGTACTTTGGACGACAAGATGACCTTCCGCGCTGAGATCGAAGTCAAAGTCGGTCGTGGTTATTGCACTGGCGAAGAGAACAAGAAGGAAGATCAGCCCATTGGCGTTATTCCAATCGATTCTCTCTTCAGTCCCGTCCGCCTGGTAAAGTACACTGTTGAAAACACTCGTGTTGGCCAAATGACCGACTACGACAAGTTGATCCTGGAAATCACGACCGATGGAAGAGTAGATCCGGATGACGCACTTAAGCAAACTGCTGCGATCCTGCGTCACCACTTGGATGTCTTCGACGAAGTTTCAGAGGATGACATTGAATTTGAAAACGAAGCTAGTGAGGTAAGCGAAGAGCAGAATCGTCTCCGTAAGCTTCTGAACATGAGTGTGAACGAGATTGAGCTCTCGGTTCGTGCTGCCAATTGCCTGAACAACGCCAACATCACTACGGTTGGAGAGCTTTCGATGAAAAATGAGCAGGAAATGCTCAAGTACCGCAACTTCGGTAAAAAGTCTCTGAATGAGATAAAGGCTAAGTTGGAACAACTCGGATTATCACTTGGAATGAAGATTGATGATCGTCTTCTCGACAAGAAAAAGGACTGATTGAACCGGAATACCCGGAGTAGGAGAAAATCCCATGCGCCATTTAAAGCACCGTCATAAACTTGGAGTCAAAACCCCTCACCGGGCAGCACTCCTCGCAAATCTAACCGCAAGTTTGATTCTTCACAAGAGAATCAAAACCACACTTTCCAAAGCGAAGGCTCTACGCCCGTTCGCCGAGCAAGTGATCACCTTGGCGAAGAAAGCACATCTGGCAGAAGAGCCAGAGCGCAAGCTACACTATCGTCGGCAAGCGATCTCAAAAGTGCGCGACCAGGAAGCTGTCGCTATCCTCTTTTCCGAAAGGGTTGAGGAGTTTCTGGATCGCCCGGGTGGATACACTCGTATCTACAAATTGATTCCGCGAAAGGGTGATGGCGCGGACATAGCTATTATTGAAATGATCGATGCGGATGACGAAGGCTACACTAAGCCTAAGAAAGGTCGTAAGCGTTCACGTCGTTCTACCAAGAAAGAAGCGGTGGATGAAGAAGCAGCTGTGGATGAAGTGGAAGAACCGACTGAGACCGTTGCCGAAGCCTCTACCGAAGAAGTAGCCGAGTCCGAAGCTCCAGAGCAACCGGAAGCCTCTTCCGAAGAGCCTGAAGCCGAGAAGAAGTAGTTCACTCCTGTCCTTGTAAATAATTTCGGTATCCGGTAGCGAACGAGTATGTTCGACGTTCCTCTACCGGTTTTCTTTACCGTCTTTGTAACGGTAGGACTTCTTCTGATCTTCGCCCTTTGGATCTACTATGATCGATTGGGCATAAGGCATCATGACCGATTGAACCAAACCGTTTTTCACTGTGTCCGCTGTGGTAAATTGTACGGCGTTCACGGAGAGGTTCGGCAATCCGAGTGTCCCGAGTGTCAGTTGAAAAACATACCTCTTCGATTTTAAATCGGGCATCCGAACGAGTGCTATCCGGATTGGATGCTTGCCAGCGAGACTGGAGCGGTTGTAAACCAGTAGCGCCTCTTAATAAGTCAACTGCGGGGCAAACCTAAAGCAGCCTGTACTGGCAAAATTACAAAAAAATGCATCCAAAGGTTGAAAAAGTTACCTATTTCTGGCTTTATTTAAGATCTACATAACTAACCTAACCAAAAAACATATGAAATTCTTCAAAACACTGCTTCTCGCTGTCGCAATTCCTGCCCTGACCGTATCGGCTTACGCTGGCGGGGGTTGCTGCAAAGGCGATTCTGACGCAAAAAAAGACAAAAAAGTTGAAACTAGCGTAACCTCTCTTGGAAGCGGTTGCGGCGGCGGAAGCTGCGGTGGAGACTCTAAAGACAAAGACAAAGTCTAGATTTAGCGTTACTAATTTTACAAAGACCGCCGGAGTTTGATTGCCCGGCGGTCTTTTTTTGTGCGCCCAGAGGGGCGCACTTGCTCAGGTAGAGATTGATTGGCCGATCTCATGCCACATGGGTGAGTAATGATATAGCAAGTGAGGCGTTTCCTGTTTTTCCCAGGGAAAAATGGTGCAAGTAAAGTTGCGGAGAAACAGTGAGGTCGCGCGGCAATCGCGCAACCGACTACGGTCCTCGAGCTACGCCGAGTCAAGAGCGCGACCCCTAAGTAGGTTCCGGCGCTTGCCGCCGCGCGTCCCTCTTTTAAGGCAGGCCCGGCAGCTTGCGACATTGCTGTGGATGGCACGGAACAGCCGCAATTACCCCGTGGTACTAATAGCCACCCTAGGGAAAAATGGTTCCTATTTTGTGCCGGTCTTCAGGAATGAGGCACGTTCTTCATCGGTCGCGGCCCTGGGGTCACTGGGACCAGAGCGCATCCGGAACCCTTTGTCTTTCGGCATGTCAATCGCCCCAATCGTCCCATCTTTCCTCTCAAACAAGAAAGTATCGTCATCCGCCCACCCGAATTTCTCGGGTTTCTCTTCCTCTTTGCGTAAGAATATCTCAACGACATCTCCCTGTTTCAAATTGACGAAAGAAATTGCCGGACGACTTGGGCGGTATCTTTGAGACTCAGCGAGGGGATGGGCCCACCACGTTCCGGTTGGTGACACTAACTCTACTGGAAAAGAGAACTGCTTCCGAACGATACCTTTCGCAATGGTATCCGCGATCCAAAGCTGGGAGTCAGCGAACCAATCGTCACCCGGTTTTTGAACCTGAACCCACTCGCCATCGATCTCTTCGGACCGGGATGTTGATGACCATCCAAATTGACCGGCTATCGAGTTGCGACCCATGACACCTGATCTGAATGCGCTTCTGCCCCTCTTTCGAATCCACTCCTCATTTTCCGGTCCGACGAGGATCATTGCCGGTAAATCACGAGCACCGTGGGTCAACCAGAGGTATTCGATGCTCAAGTCCTCCGAACCCTCTTTTTTCCACTCGATGATATGAAAAACACCGTTTCCTACCGGAAAAATTCCCTGCGTATTGCGAGGGATTTTGGTCGGTGCCCCATGATGAACAACCCGAAACCAAGCCGTTATGTCCAGCGATGTCCCCTGAGCGATCACCTCGGATAGCCGATTTGTCGGAATCTTCAAGATGGCGGATTGGTTCAAAGAACCTGATCGATTCTCTTCTGTAAGACCCCACGCTTGCGCCGCCAACACATCCGGATTGTCGAAGCCCTTGGCTCCCTGCGACCAGCTTGTTGGAGCCCCTCGCACAACAGTCTGCGTTCCAACCAGCTCCATTACCATGCTTTCCTGTAGCCCGTTGGCGTCCCATGTAAAGTTGATGCTCACGTAGGGCACATCGTTGTGTGTGCCTGCACCGAATTGTGCGAATGAACCACTGATGTTGTCCGCTGAAATTCCTGCCACTTCCATGGTAACATTCGGCATTGGACGAATCCAGAAAATCAGGCCGGCAGAGAGCAGAAGACCGATCAGCAGAGTCAATATTCCAATGATTGGCCTGGCGTATCGATACTGCAAATAGATCACGGAGATCCCCAAGACCGAAAAAGGCAACGCCCACCATGCTTGCGGTTCTGAATTCGGTTTCCAGTTCATTCCCAGACCGTTGCTGAATCTCATGTCGAAAAAACCCCGCAAGATTTGGGCAGCCAACGCTAGTATGAATAAAAATAGTAATCCGCGTAACAGCACTGAGCCCCGGGTTGTTAAACTTCCTGCAGCCAAGATGATCGTCCCGATGGCGAACAGGCCCGGTGCATAGCTCATGGCCGTGCTCCAGCCGCCTCCCGAAAGCAAAGAGGCAACAATTGGTGCAACCACGGCAGTCGCAAGGAGGATGGAGGTCTTGGAGAGTGTGAGAGCGAGCGGGCTTACTGGACGGGTCCTGTGAAAGGAAGTGGTCCGCAGGGGTGTATCGGCATATAATTCGCCCAGAAGAACAAATGGGAAGGCTATGATGAGGGCGATCGCGAGAAATCCGAAGACCCCGTTCCAAGCCTTGATACTATCCATTGACCAAGACTCTCCCACCCATGCGAAAAACCAGGGTGATCCAAATGTGCTATAGAGGATCAAGGCTGCCGACCAGAGAATCACGGACCAGCCGTACTGCCGGTAATCTTTCTCCAATTGAGCGAGTAGTGTGTTTGTTTTCATGATAGGGGTCCTTTCCAATTGCGTGCTAGTGCGACGTAGATTTCCCGAAGACTCATACTATGAGATTCGAAGGAAACTTCCTTGCCATAGAATTTTGCCAATAGCTGTTGGCATGTTTCAGGTTCAAAGTCTGTATCGATAAAAGAGACCCTTCGCCCCTCCTGTTGAAAGTGTCGCCACTGCTCTGGGAGTTTAGCGGCTTGTGTGATATCGGAAGAAGGAGTTCGGCCCTCAATTCTTCTGAAGCGTCTCTTCAGCGCGTCAACCTCTTCCTGGATGACGACTCTGCCAGCCTTCATTATCGCAACCCGGTCAACCAGCCGCTCGATGTCGTCCACATCGTGGGAGGACACCAACATGCTCCAATCGCCTGCTTCTGCGATGCCGAGGATGGCTTCTCCGAACTCCTCGCGGTGGACGGGATCCAATCCGCTAAAGGGTTCGTCCATGATCAAGAGCTTGGGGCGGTATGCGATCGAAGAAACGAGGAGGATCTTCATCCGTTGCCCGCGGGAGCAGCGGTCAATCCTCATCCGGGTGGGGATGTCGAAGTCACGAACGATTCGATCACAGAAATTCTGATCCCATCCCGGATAAACGCGACGGCAATATCCAAAGAGCCCCTCAGCAGTCATCCAGCCCGGATATTCTTGTCCTTCGGCAACGTAGCCAACCTCCTCGAAAATATCGGCTTTCAGCTGCCGGGTCGAGCGGCCCAAAACCTCGGCTTCACCGGAGTCGGACTGGAGTAAACCGAGTAGGAGTCGCAATGCCGTTGTTTTACCGGAGCCATTGGGCCCGAGAAGGGCACAAAGAGAACCGGAGGGAAGGCTCAGATTGAGATCGCGAACAGCGTGTAGCGGGCCAAAGCGCTTCATTAGGCCACGGGTTTGGAGTGCGGGTGTGTTGATCATGGTATATTTTTCCAAATTTTTTCGCAGTAACGGGTGAATTCTTCGGGCGTCATGCCGAGACGGCGGGCCTCAGTAACCAGTTTTCGGGCGTGGGGTTCGAGTAATGTGCTTTCCAGCATTTCCGGGCTGGGCAGCGATCGGCTGACAAAAGATCCCCTGCCGGGGACGACCTCCAATAGACCTTCTTCAATTAAACGGGCGATGACCTTATGAGTGGTATTCGGGTTGATCCTCAATTCCTTGCTGATGGCTCGCACCGACGGAAAGGGATCGCCTGGCTCCAGAAGCCCTGATGCCATAGCTCGGCGGACAGCTTTGCCCACCTGCTCATAAACCGGCTCCCCCGGTTCAATCCGTATTGGAAATGGGATCATCCTTAGTGTTCTAGGACAGATAGAACACCATGTCAAATAAATTGTTTCTTGGGGGGGGGCTGTTTCCTTCCCATTCAAGGCGTTCCGCGGCATCGAGACAAGCTCGAGCCCTGCAGGGATGGGACGGCATCGAGACAAGCTCGAGCCCTACGGGGGACTGTTATTCTTCTTATGTAGGGCCGGCGCTTATCGCCGTGCCGCGTATTGGCCTTGATCAACGGATCTGCTTTCACTTCATGGAGACGGCATCGAGGGAAGCGCGAGCCCTGCTCGCGACAGGAAAACTGTCTTAAAAAGACAAAATGTCCTCGTCAGCCCATCTTCTCTTTTGTAAAACTAGGAGTCATGATGAAACGCATTTTTCTTGGTTCTATCCTTCTTTCTCTCAGCGTGTCCATACTCTCCGCAGAGCGAGAGACTTATGTGGGATTGAGTGGATATTGGGTAGACAACAATACGGATTCAGCTCCGGGGGGAGCGCTCCGGATTGGCTGGCATTTCCCCTCCGAGGCGGAATACCGTATCTCGACCGATGTTGAGATCGAAGCCGCTTATTGGGATATCACAAGCGAGGCAAAATACGGGGCGTTGAAGGGGAAAGCGGATACCAAATACATTCCTGTACTCGCGAATCTGCGAGTGAATGTCCCCCTAGCTGATACGGGCTTACTGCTCTACGGCGGCGGTGGCCTTGGAGTCTCGTATGTGGATGTGGATGGCACTGGACCTCTTGGAGGACGCGTCAACGACTCGGGAGCTGTTTTCTCTTATGGGTTCTTTGTTGGTATAGGTGGCCGTGTGACAGAGCAGATGGAGGTTCGTGTCGGATACCGTTCCCTCTGGATTACGGATGATACCTTCAACGACGGGACCGTCGACGTGAAGATTGAATCGGAAAGAAACGATATATTTGAGGTGGCTCTGAGAGTTACTCTCTGATCAAGAGAGGTCGACCAGTGTCGAGTATTCTTCGAGCGCTAATTCGAGTTTATCAAATTGTCCTTACCCCCTTTCGGGCAGTGTTTGGACTTCATTCAACTTGTCGGTTTATTCCGACTTGTTCCCAGTTCGCGGACGAAGCGGTCAACCTTCACGGAGCTGGAAAGGGAAGTTGGTTGGCCATAAAAAGAATCTGCCGCTGCCATCCTTGGGGTGGTCATGGGTTCGACCCTGTGCCGAAAAAGTGCGATTCCATTGTCGAAGACAAGAGGAGCAATTGCTGTAAATAAATTATATTAAATAGAGAATTATCATGAAAATCCCACAAGAGACCCCGACCACGAACAAGTATGTCCACCGCTGGGTGGATGGTATCATTCGCCTTTGCGAACCGAAACAAGTGCAGTGGTGTGATGGTTCGAAGGAGGAATTCGATACGCTGATGCGGGGGATGGTCGAATCCGGCGTTGCCACGAAACTGAATGAGAAAAAGCGGCCGAATAGCTTTCTCTTTCGATCCGACCCGAAGGATGTAGCCCGGGTCGAGAGTCGAACTTTTATTTGCAGCCTCGGGCCGGCATCTGCAGGCCCTACGAACAATTGGATGGACCCCGATGAGATGAAGGAGAAGATCAATTCTCTGGCGCAGGGCTGCATGAAGGGGCGCACGATGTACATCATCCCTTTTTCCATGGGGCCTCTCGGTTCGTCCATCGCCCGTATTGGAATTGAGATTTCGGATTCACCCTACGTCGTCTGCAACATGCACATCATGACAAGAGTCAGTGAAAAGGTGTGGGGTATTCTCGGCAAGAGTGACGATTTTGTGAAATGCGTTCATTCGGTTCGGGTTCCGCTGGAAGAAGGGGACACGGGTCCGGCTTGGCCCTGCGACCCTGAAAATACCTATATCGCACACTTTCCGGAGGAGCGCATGATTTTGTCGATTGGATCCGGATACGGAGGCAACGCGTTGCTCGGCAAGAAATGCTTCGCTTTGCGCATCGCTTCGACAATGGCCTACAACGAGGGATGGATGGCGGAGCATATGTTGATTCTTGGCGTTAAGGAGCCATCGGGTCGGAAGAATCACGTTGCCGCTGCTTTCCCCAGTGCTTGCGGTAAAACCAACTTTGCCATGTTGATTCCCCCGAAACCTTTCCGCGACGAAGGGTGGGAGGTGACCACGGTGGGTGACGATATCGCCTGGATCAAACCGGATGAGAAAGGAGAATTGCGGGCCATCAACCCGGAGAACGGGTTCTTCGGGGTCGCACCCGGCACTTCACTAAAGACGAATCCAAATGCGATGGAGTCGTGCGCGAAGGATACAATTTTCACGAACTGTGCGCTTACTGACGACGGAGATGTGTGGTGGGAGGATATGACAGAAGAGCCACCAGCTCACTTGATCGACTGGAAGGGCAATGACTGGACCCCGGAGTCGGAAACACCGGCAGCGCATCCGAATGCCCGATTCACGGCACCGGCACGCAATTGTCCTACTATCGATCCAGAGTGGGAGAATCCGGCTGGGGTGAAGATCGATTGTTTCCTGTTTGGAGGGCGGCGGATGAATGACATCCCGCTGGTATTCCAATCCTTCAACTGGATTCACGGAGTCTATCTCGGGGCGACCATGGGATCTGAGCTGACTGCTGCCGCGGAAGGGACGGTTGGAAAGTTGCGCCGTGATCCTTTTGCGATGTTGCCATTTTGTGGGTACAACATGGGCAATTATATGCGCCATTGGTTTAAGATGGGAAAGCTGATGAAAGAGCCGTGCAGAATCTTTCATGTAAACTGGTTCCGAAAGGGTGAAGACGGTAAGTATATCTGGCCCGGCTTTGGGGAAAATATGAGAGTTCTTAAATGGATACTGGGCCGGGTAAACGGTAGCTCAAAGGCCTTCGAATCACCCGTTGGCTGGATGCCGAGATTCAAGGATTTCGACTGGTCCGGCTTGGATTTTCCCGAGGAGAAGTGGGATGAATTGATGCTGGTAGATCGCCATAAGATGAAGATGCAGAGCCTCCAGCACGAAGAGCTCTTCCTGCAACTTTCAGAACACCTACCGCCGCAGATGACTTACGAGCGAGAGCTCATCATCAGTCGCATGTAGCAGAAAGGGCGGGGCAGTTTCGATAACCTCGTTCTGGCGGGGTAGATCTTCCTGGGTGGCATGGTTCCATTCTCTGCGAAAGTGAGGGGTTCCCTTCTCTGGTTGATTAATTTATAAATGGAATTCGATGAACGGCAAGATTCGGAATGCAAAACGGGGGTTTACCCTTTTGGAGATCCTCCTGGTGATCGCCTTGATCGGGCTGATGGGAGGATTTCTCCTCACCGATTGGGGAAATGTTGCGGATTCTTTCGGACGGAGGAGTTGGAAACAAACTGTGGAAGAAGCATTTCGCCGTGCTCATTATTTGGCGGAAACGGGAGACCACCCGGTTCAGCTTCGATTTGATCCCGACGAAAGGATATTGCTTTTGGAAAGCGCTGAGAGCGGATCGATGCTAGAGTCGTTTCCTTTGGAAAGCGTGGAGGAAATCGAGCGCTCGAGTGAGTTGACCGGTAGGATAAGGAGTAGTTTCGGAGATGGCGGAGTGAATCGGAACAACTTTATGGTCCGATTTGGTAGAGATGGCTCCGCCGAATCCATTCGATTTGATGTCATCCGGGGAAGTGAAAGTGTTTCCTTTCGCAATCATCCCTTCTCGGGGCGACTGATCGAAGGGGGCGCGGAAGGCGACGAAGTGATCCCGGGTGAACGATGATTTATTTTCGGAGGTATGATTTTCGCTAATCTTTTGTAAAACAACCCAGGATAGGCTCTAGATAAAGACTAAGCACCTATTATACGCGAAATTAATTGAACGAATTAGCTCTGAAACGAGTCTCAACCTATGAAACCAACTTTAACCGAGTTTTTCATGGTTTCAGTTTAGTTTGTTTTGTGCATTCGCGCCCCACCTAGTTGGTGGGGCGCTTTTTTGGTCAGCAAATCAAGTCTCAGGATCTGCATCCCTCTCAGTCCCGTCCTCTTCAAGCGCTTGGTCCAGGCGATCGGCGTCCAGTTCTTTCTTGGTTTTCAGACCGAGTTCCTTCATCCGCTCGATGGTGCGGACGGCATTACCACGACCTGAAACAAGCTTGGAGCGGGCGGCTTCATGGGCGGTTTTCGCTTGTTCAATGCGTTTGCCCACTTCGTCGAGGTCGCCGGTGAAACAAACAAATTTGTCGTAAAGCTCTCCGCCGAGGCGGGCGATTTCCAACGCGTTTCGATTTTGTTTTTCCTGCCGCCAGATGGAAGCGACCGTTTTCAGGGTTGCGAGGAGAGTGGTGGGGGTAACGAGGACCACTTTTTTCCCGAAGGCGTAGTCAAAGAGAGCGGCGTCCTCGCGGAGGGCTTCGATGAAGGCGGGCTCGATCGGCACGAAGAGAAGGACAATCTCCGGGGAGCGGAGGTCCTCGATGGCGTCGTATCGTTTGCCGGAAAGGTTGTCGATGTGGGAGCGGAGTGAAAGCAGGTGCTCCTTGAGGGCCGCTTTTCTTTCGACTTCTGTCTCGGCCTTAGTAAGCCGCAGGTAAGCGGTGAGCGATACTTTTGCGTCGATGATGAGATGCTTGTTCTCGGGGAGGTAGACGATCACATCGGGTTGAAGGCGGTTTCCGTCACTCGAGTGACTCTCTTGCACCCGATATTCCTGGCCCTTCTGCAGGCCGGAGCTTTCGAGGACTTTCTCCAGGATAAACTCGCCCCACATTCCCTGTGTCTTTTGACCTTGCAGGGCTCGGGTCAGGTTGCGGGCCTCGTCGGTCATGTGGACGCTGGTCTCGCGGAGATTATCGAGCTGTGTTTTGAATTCGGCCTGATGACTGATCCCCTGTGCTTTGAGGTCGAGAACCGACTTTTGAAAATCAATGAGCTTATCACTGACTGGCTTCAGGATGTTGCCGATTTTCTCCTCTTGGAGAGCCGTCACCTTGCGGGAATTGTTATCGAGAATACGGGTGGCGAGGACTTCGAACTCACGGGTTAACCGGCGGGCTTCCTCTTCCCGTTGGTCTTTCAATTGCTCGAACCGCTTCCGTTCATTCTCCAAATCACTCGTCAATGCAGAGGTCTTTTCGCTCAATTCGAGAATACGGGATTGGTCGGTCTCCCGTTTCGATTCGAATTCTGCGAGCCTTTTGCCGGTCTCCTCCAGTTGCGTCTCCGCACGGACCGTAGCCTCGCGCCAACGGTCGACCTCTCCTTGTAATTCCGCCCCTCCCGCCGAAGTTTTCCGGCCCACGAAGAAGAGTCCGGCGGCCAGAGCGGCCAAGACGAGAATGATGAGGAGAACGTAGATGGGTTCCATAAACGTTTTTAGTAGAAAAGGTTTCGATCGAGACTGCGATACTGGATCGCTTCCAATAAATGGGGGGCCTTTATTTCCCCGGAGCCCGCAAGGTCGGCAATGGTGCGGGAAACCTTGAGGATTCGGTCGTAGGCGCGGGCGGAGAGGGAAAGCTCCTCCATAGCATTTTGGAGGAGGTCGCCAAGGCTCTTATCGAGTCGACAATGCTCACGGATCTGACGGTGAGACATGAGAGCGTTGGCGGTGGCACGGGTGCCGGAAAAACGCTGGAGTTGGAGCTGGCGGGAGCCAATGATCCGTTCCCGAATCGTGGCGGAGCTTTCACCTTCCTTCTCGCTGCGCAATTCTTCGATGGAGAGCGCGGGTGCCTCAACATGGATATCGATGCGATCAAGAAGAGGGCCGCTGATCTTTGCACGGTACCGCTGGATCTGAGCGGGTGTGCTGCGGGTTTCCCTGCCTTCTGCTCCCGTATAGCCATCGGGGGTCGGGTTCATAGCGGCAACGAGCATGATGGAAGAGGGAAGGGTGATTTTCCCAGCGCTGCGGGATATGGAGACTTGACCGTCTTCGAGTGGCTGGCGAAGTACTTCGAGAGTTGATCGGCGAAACTCGGGAAGTTCGTCGAGAAACAACACGCCGTGATGGGCTAATGAGATCTCGCCGGGCCCGGGAAGAGATCCTCCCCCGAGGAGTCCAACATCACTGATGGTGTGATGGGGTGAACGGAAGGGACGCTCGAACCAATGGCCGGAAGCCTCATTGCGGGTGATCCCTGCAGCCGAATGAATGCGGAGAATTTCCAAATACTCATCGAGCGTAGGCTCGGGCATGATGGTGGGAATTCGCTTGGCGATCATGGACTTCCCGGAGCCGGGTGGACCTATGATCAAAATATTGTGCGATCCAGCTACGGCGATCTCAACTGCGCGGCGAAGGGCGTGCTGACCCTTGATCTCAGAAAAATCCAAAGATTCACCGGCAGGTCTTTTGCGGGTGTAGGAGCTTTCCTCGGGACGCGCTGGTTCTATGGTGCATTCCCCGTCGAGAAAGGCGGCAGCATGATCAAGCGAGCGGACAGGATAGACCGGTATGTTCTCGACCAGGGCAGCTTCCTGAGCCGTTTGCTCAGGGAGGAGAATTCCCTTCTTGCCTTCTGCCCGTGCGAGTAGGGCGAGGGATAGCCCGCCCCGAATTGGCCGGGTCTCGCCGGAAAGGCTGAGCTCACCCGCTATTAGATAACTGTCCAGGGATTCGCTTTGTAGCTGGCTGGTAGCTGAGAGGATCCCCAGTGCAATGGGCAGATCGAAACTGGGCCCCTCTTTGCGGAGGTGACCGGGAGCCAAATTGATAGTCGTTCTCGTCCGGGGTGCGTCGAATCCGCTATTGCTCAATGCTGAAGAGACCCGATCTTGCGACTCCTTGACCGCGGCATCGGGCAAGCCGACCAAGACTAGCCGGGGATCGCCCGCCTCTCCGGTGTTGACCTCGACCTGCACGGGAACCCCATCGATCCCCGCCAGTGCTCCGGACTGAACTACTGCTAGCATGATCACTAGTTCTGAAGAGAATTGGCTCCGGTGTCACGCGGAAAGAACGGAAAAGAGTTTCGCATTCTGTAGAACTAAAAGATTCGGGGTAGAATCGGGCAGGGGGGAGGACTACACCGGGCTGCAGACGTCCGCTAGCGGACGCGCCACGAGGGAGGGGAGTGGTGTAGCGTGCTCGCTCGCCGTTTCGACAAGCTCACGGCCCTGAGTTGATCGAAGGGCGAGCGCCAACGTCGGAGTGGCTCTACGCTCCTGATCTTTTCTGTCCCTGAATTCGTTGAACCAGGGTTAGCAGCAGATGGAGCAGTGATGGCAGAAAAACGAGGGTGACGATCGTCGAGAACAACAATCCGAACAACACGATAGCGCCGACTCCGCGGTAGAGTTCGGTTCCGGCTCCGGGGAAAAGGACGAGTGGCAGAATGCCGAAGACTGTCGTCGTGGTCGACATGAGAATGGGTCGTAGGCGGGAAAGGGTAGCGTCCTCAATTGCCGCCGAAAGATCAGCGCCTTCTTTCAAAGCATCGATCGTTCGAGTAACAATCAGTATCGGATTATTCACTACCGTTCCGAGGAGGATGAGGAATCCGAGCATGGTTATCATGTCGAAGGGTTGCGAAATGCCGATGAGATTGAGAACCCAGAGACCCCCGATCCCCCCGGCGATTCCGATCGGGACGGTTGCGAGAATAACGAGCGGGAAGCCCCAATGTGAAAAGACAGCGGTAAGCAAAAGATAAGAAAGGATCAGGGCGATGAGGAAATTGCCGGTCAAAGACTCGCGTGTTTTCTGGAGTTGGTCTCCCGCGCCCGAAACATCAATACTGATGCCTTCAGGAATGGCCCCTTCTTCTCGCAGAGCGGTAATTAGATCGTCTTGAACCCGGTTGACAGCGATTTCGAGCGCTACATCGGGGGGTGGTATAATGTTTAGGGTGACGGTCCGGTCGCCGTTGAGTCGTCGTATTGAGGCGGTATCGACACGCTCGACGAGATCGGCGACGGATCCAATCGTCGTGACACCACCAACCGGGGCGTAGAGTGGCATCCCACTCAGTTCGTCAAGAGAAGATGCCTCGCGGCCTTCGCCGGAGAGGAAGACATCGATTCGCTCCCCATCGAGAATGAATTCATCGACGAAGGCTCCATCTGTGAGAGCGGCAACTGAGAAGCCGAAGGCCGCGTTGGTGAAACCAAGTTCGGCGAGGTCGGCCCAGTTGGGCTGAACCTCGACCATGGGTTGCTGCAGGGTGAGGGCGGATGGTTCTGAATTGATCTGGGGACCGTCGAATATTTCCTGCGCCCTCCGATAGGCGGCATCGGCAACCTTGTAAATCTCGGAAAGACTGGGTCCGGATATGTCGAGATTCACACTGCGGGATCCTCCGTCGTTACTGCTGATGATTGATCCGCGGGAGTTGAAGGCACGTATACCCGGATAGTTGCGGAAAAATTTCGAGAGTGCGTCACTCAGGTTGTCGATTTCGTACGGGTCGACCGTTTCTCCGATGATGAACAGGCCCCCGCCACTGACATTGACCAACAACCAATCGATCTCGGGAATCGTGTCATCGGTGCGTTTCGCGGGATTTGGGTTTGATTTGAGGTAAGGGAGAAATTTTTCATGAACTTCCTGGGCAAGGGAATTCATGGTCTCCAGATTATAACCCGGTGGAGCACTGACGAATGAAAAGATTTTCGCCTCTTCCCCTTCGGGAAGATACTCAGCGGGTGGGGTTAGCCAGTAAAGGATCGACCCACTGATGGCGATGACAACTCCGACGCCGATTGCGGCCCATCCTCGTGAATAACTGAGGCGACCGACCATAGCGGTGAAAGCTCGATAGACTCCTTTTGGCTCGGCTTTTTTGTGCCCGGCCCCCAGTTTCTTCAAATGTATGCTCGCGGTAGGTATTACCGAAATGGCGACAAACATCGAAGCGATAATCGAGGCGGAGATAGCGATCGCAATATCAGAGAAGAGTTGCCCGGCCTCTTCCTCGATCAACCAGACCGGAGCGAAGACGATGACGGTGGTCATCGTCGATGCGAGGACCGAGCTCCAGACTTCGCGAACTCCGCGAAGGGCGGCTTCCATGGCCCGGTATCCCGCTCTTCTCTGCTTCTCAATGGATTCGAGGACTACGATGGCATTGTCGAGGGTCATCCCAATCGCGAAGGCAATCCCGGCGAGGGAAATGACATTGATTGTGCGGCCGGCGGCGAGGAGGCCAATAAAGCCTGCAATCGTGCAGGCGGGAATGCCGATAACGCAGATTGCGGTGGCCGAAAACGAACGGAGGAAGAGGAAGAGGACGAGGGTTGCGGCGATCGCCCCGATGATGAGATTGCGCCAGACGTTGGCGATGGACGACTCGACGTAGCGCACATCGTCGGTCGTCTTGATCAGCTCCAATTCGAAGGGAGCAAGAATCTGCTGATTGATCCCCTCCACAGTCGCGGACATTGCATTTTTAATCTCGATCACGTTTGAACCCACTTCGCGGGAAACGCTGAGCCGAATGGTGGGTCGCCCATCCTGGTAGGAGCGTCCCCGCGCTTCGTAGAGCCCGAGTTGGATTGTGGCGATGTCACCCAGGGTTGTGACGGCGTCTCCCTCCCGTTTGAGGATAACCGTGGCGAGGTCCGTAGGATCTTTGGAACGGCCGACCGTTCGAATGAGGTAGCGGCGTTTTCCCTCGTCAATGTCCCCTGCTGAAATGTCGGAGTTGCGGTCGCGGAGGGCTGAACGGACGTCTTCGAGCGTAAGCCCGGCTGCAGACAGGCGGGGAAGATCGATGCGGATCTGGATCTGGCGTTCCGGTGCACCACTGACGGAGACTTGGGAAACTCCCGGTACACGCTCCATACGGGTTCGCACACGGTTGTCGACAAAATCACGAAGTTGCAGGACCTCCTCCGGGGTGCGCGCCCCTGAGGTGTCATAGACTCCGTAATACATAAAAGCGTTTTGTGAGAAGGAGGAGGCGAAGACCCGGGGTTCATCGACATTCTCTGGATAAGAGGGGACTTGACTGAGGGCGTTGATTACGCGGATCAGGGCATCATTGACTTCCACTGATGGTGGGAACTCGAGCTCAATGGAGGCCTGACCGGTGGATGCGTCTGAGATCATTCTCTGCACCCCCGTCACGGTGCTAAGATAGTCTTCTTGCTGAATAAGAATCTCCTGCTCGACATCCTGAGGGGTCGAGCCAGGCCATTGCGTCACGATGGAGATGGTGCGCACCTCGAGATCCGGGATCATTTGCACGGGAATACGGAGGGCTGCTGCAATCCCCAGAACACAGATCAGGAGGGTAAAGACGGTTACCTGGACACCGTGTTTGATACACCAGTCAAACATAGGTCTCAGTTCTGTTCGGTTTCGCCCACGGCGGTCCCAGCGACAATGCGGACGGATTGATTCTCGCGAAGCGATTCATTGCCCCGGACGACAACGCGCTCTCCTTCTGACAAGCCGGAGATGACGATCGATTGGTTGTCTCGGGAGCTGCCTAGCTCGACCTTGCGAGAGGATGCGGTCAACCCGTCATCGCCCTCCTGTATCGTCCAGACAAGAGTATCGCCGTTGTCGATACGAATGATGGCATCGCGGGGAATTAGAAAAACACTTTCAGTCGACTCTGGTTGAAAGACGGCGACTGCAGACATACCCGGCTTTAGAATGGGAGGCGGGTTTTCGATGGTAATGCGGACGAGGAAGGTGCGGGTCCCCGGGTCCACTACGGGGCCGAGGGCATCGACCCGACCGCGAATTTCCTCTCCCGGAAGACCGGGTAGACGAATGATGACTGTTTCGGTCTGCAAGGCCTCATTGATCCGCTCTTGAGGAACGCGTACTTCCAGTCGGAAATCGCCATCACCAACGAGCTCAATCACCGAATCACCGGTTTCCACCCATTCGCCCATTTCGGTGAGTTTTTGAGCAATGATTCCGGAGAACGGTGCGATGATCTTGTGGCGTTGGATCAATTCTTTCTCGGCCTCCACTTCCGCCTCTGTTCGGAGGGCGGTCAATTTCGCCTGTTCCAGTTCGGTTTCCCGGGTCAGGCGGGCGGAGCGGGGGAATCCGGAGTCTCCGAGGTCATTGGCTTCGTTGACCAAGCGCTGTGCCTCTTTTAGCCCTGCTTGAGCGAGTGCGAGATCGGATTCCATCAGCCTCAATTCAATCGCTGCCAAGGTGGAGTCCAGCTCCAGAATTACGTCACCGGCCTGAATCCGGTCTCCCGCTTCAATATCGACGGTCTTTACCAACCCCGATACGCGGGGCGATAGAAGAGCCTGCCGCCGTACCGTGATGCTTCCGGTAAATGTGAAAGTAGGGGAAATCTTGGAGCTTTCCACCCTGGCAACGGCGACAGGGGTTCCTGATTGCGCCGCCAGTATCATCGGAAGGATGAGGACGCAAAATGCGAGAGAAAGGGCTGTTCGGATGGCTCTGGTAGGCATGGAACTGAAAGAATTGAAAGTAGGGTGGGAATCTACGAGAGAGTTTGATTCCTCCTGCTTGTCAACCGATTTGGCAAGCCACCAACCGTTGCTCTCAAAAGAACAGAAGATTAGGGCAGGGGGGATAGCTGGGCCCGTGAAAAATTTTCGCCAAAATCGATTTTCCCGGCCACTCCTACTGTGCCAGCCATCCAAGCGCTTCCGGAGCGGGTGACGATGCCCAGGAAATCGCCGGTGCGGGTGAAGGCGAAGTCTCCAGCGGCGGGGGAAAACTCACCGAAGAGGGAGGAGAAAATCCGGCTGTCGACCTCGATGGAATCTGGAGTTTCCGGATTGATGCGGAAGCTGGTCTCACCGTAACGGGATGCAGGGAGATCGATCACTACAAGGTCTTCAAATCGAAAGGGAGTCTCCGTGGTGGAGAAAACCCGGATGCCGAGCTGGGAAACAATTTCTTCTGTGAGGGGAAGGAAAAGGAGATTCGGGTTTTGTCGGAGAATGCCCAATTGCGGGATTCGGAAACGTTTGCCGCCCGCTTCGAGGAAAGCTTCCATCTCGTTGAGGAATTTCCGACGGTCTGAATCGGAAAAAGGAGTTTTCGAAAGGTGAATCCAGACGAACGGTCGTCCGTTCACACGTGTGATCACGCTCTCAACCGATTCCGTAAAGGAATTGCTCCCGAAAAGACCGGAACGACTGCCTTGGAATTCAATAGAAACGCTGTTGTTGCTGACTTCACCAAATATTTCATTGGAAGTCATCGGGCGGAGGCTTTTCACCTCTTTGGTCATTTCGGTCGAGGCGTCTGCGAGTCGGTTGACTCCCTCACTGAGGGTTTCGTTTTGTCGCCGCAATTGCTTTTTTTCCTCTCGTTCGACCTCAATCGTTTCTGTTGCCGTTACCAGATTGGAAGTGAGGAGTTCCTTCTCTTTTTCTGAGATGCGGACCTCATTGGCAAGGCGTTGGTTTTCTGCTTCGCTCTCGGCGCGCCTGCGTTCAGCGGCATCTAACTTTTCGGAACGCAAAGCCAGTTCGCTTTCCAGTCGCGCAAGCTCGGCAGATTTACGACGGAGTTCTTCGTCCGATGCATTGATGGTGGCGCTGAGCTCACGGGCCTCTGCGACAACTGCGACCTGTTTCTCTGCGATGCTGTCCCGTTCCGCTTGAGCAGAGGCAGCCTGTTTCTCTGCTTCATCCTTTTCTACTGCGATGCGTTCAGTTTCTGATCGTGCCTCTGCCAGCAGTTGTTCGCGCTCTGCGATCGCCTGCTCCTTTTCTTCTAAGCTGCGATTGAGTTCGTCTTGATTGGATTCAAGTTCGGTAAGGTTTTGACGCGCTTCCTCCAGCAGTTTCTGGCGGATAGCAATCGTCAGTTCCTTTTCATTCAAGCTGCGGTTGAGCTCATCCTGATTTGATTCCAGTTCCGAAAGGTTTTGGCGTGCTTCTTCCAGCTCCAGCTGTAGATCTGTTTGCGAGCTTTGTTCGGCGGCTAGGGCTGCGGCGAGCAAATCCATCATCGGATCGTCCCCGGCGGCAACTTCCGCTTTCTCGGCAACCGGGCGCACCTCGTCGGAGATGACCGGTTGTCCGGATCTCTCGAACTCCGCCAGCGCCAAGAGGCTGAGGAGGAGAAAATCGCAAACGATGAGCAGGAGGCTACGATTCATGCGAGTGTAGGGAGCGTGGGCGAAAGAGGACGAAGGTGATTTATCAAACCCAGAATTAGCAGTCCAGGATCAGGCGGCGCTTCAAGGGTCGGAGGTGGAATATTTTGAAGAGAGACACGAAAATGATGCCGAAGAGAGTAGAGGCATAGGCAGCCATGAGACTCGCTTCGACAACTCCGACGGCGAGGAAGATGAGGGATGCGACCGTACCCCCCAAACCAAGGTAGAGGCCCCCGTCAAAAAGATTCTCCTCGTTGTCGAGCAATCGCAGTTTCGTTTCCTCATTCACCCGTTGTCGCCGGATCTCGGAAAGCTTTACGAGGCAGAAGATATAAAGACCCACTTGCAGGACGAGGAATATAAGTAGGATGAGGAGAGTTACGTTATCGATGGTGATCGCGTTCATCATGTTGGCTGTTGGATTGGTGAGGGAGGCGATGGAAAGTTTTGGCGTGGCTGCGGTTCCGGGTGCGAAAGGCTCCGGTTGGTGGAGAAGACTGGGTTCAATGAGAAAAAGAACAAATCCGGCTAAAATCGAGGAGAGAATGGCTTTTCGGAGAAAGTCTTGAAAAGCAGTGGGGCGGGCGAGGCCCCGGTCTCCGGGGTTGGGAAGGAAGGATGAGACAGCCAAAAGGAGGCAAAATGACCCAATACAGAGGAAAAGGATGCGGACCACCAACGCGAGGGAAGGATGCTCATAGGTGAATCGCAGTGGTTGCTTCCAGGTTGAAAGGCTGATGGATGCGGGGAGTAAGGAATCGATGCGGAGAGGTTTTTGTTTTTCCAGGAGCATTCGTGATCCGCGTGGACCCATTGCGAAGGCAACTTCTAAATCCGCCGCACCGTTTGCCGGGTAAGTTCGAAGAAAAGTGAGGATCTGGTCGGGCGTTGCTCCAGTGAGGACGAGTCGGAGAATAAACGACCGGGCAGGCTCTCCCCTTCTTTCCAAGAGGGCGGAGAGTTCGAGGAATCGTGAGGGTTCCTCGAAGGCTCTGAAAAAATGCGATAGCGCACCAAAGGGCGCAACGGTGCCCCAAATCGCTGTTTCCCGGCAGAAATTGTTCCACTGTTCGACTCCAGAGTCCTCTCTGGATTGGGCCCAAGAGACGAGGCGGGCGAGGAAGGATGGCTGGAAGCTGCGCTCGGCAGCTAAGTAAGCGGCGAGGATTCCACCAATGCGAGCGGGCAGGATGGACACCCGGATGTTCGGAGGGTAAGAGGCGGAGGGCTCTGGGGGAAAAGAACGGAGGAGGCTGAGAGCGCCGATTGATTCAGCCCTCACGATCAGTGCCACGGATTCATTGCGTGCCCGTTGTGTTAATAGCGGACCGATGGCAGCTCCTTGAATGGTCCGCCCGTCCTGGAAAGCGCTTTCGAGAAGTTCCTGCCACAAGGGGTAGCCACTGGAAAGAGAACCCATGGTGTCCTGCCGATCCTCTAATAAGAAATCAGCAGCCGCCGTATCTCCGCTGAGACGAAGCGATTGAGCGATCAACTCTAAATCGGGACCAGACTCTGCGGCAAACTCGACAACGGCTGGATCAACGGCTTTGAAATATGCGGGAATGAAGAATCCCGCCCCTCCAATAAGAAACGCCGGAATCAGCCAAAGCAGTGTTCGCGGAAATCGCACGCTTTGATCGGAAAAAAACCTGTCTAATTAAGCAACCATCAAAGCGGCTTTGACGGTCGCCAATCCACTAATTCTCCCCGCACGGATTCACGCCCCCGCCACCAGGACCGACTCAACTTCATAGCCAGATCGATCATTTCGCCCGTTGGGGGCATGCGATCCGCCATCCGCCAGCCGATTACCTGGATGCCGCGTGATCCCGGCAGGTCGAAACGGATGTGTTCTCTTCCCATCAGCTTCGGGGGGGCTTCTAATCGTATATTCGCTATTTTGAGAATGGGCTCCGGGTTTTCCTGGCCGAATGGACCGAGTGCCTCAATTTCCAGGACTTGCTGCCGGTTGATTGCAGAGACATCGGCAACGCCGTCAATCCGGAGTCGCTTCGGCGGAAGCACACCGCCGCAACTCTCATCAACTGCCCGGGAGAAGGCCTCGGCAAAGTCGTCCATTACGTCTTCATCGATACTCATCCCCATCGCCATCGGGTGCCCCCCCCATTGGGTTGGCTGGACCTCGCATCCGGCCATGATGGCGAGAAGGTCCAGGCCGGGAATACCTCGCCCGGATCCCTTGAAAGTCTTCCCATCCCAACCAAGAACGATAGAAGGCCGGTGATAGCTGCGGGCGAGTCTACCGGCTACAATCCCCACTACCCCTGGGTGCCATTCACGGTTCCAGACGACAATGCCGCTTTTCGGGGTATCGCCAATGTCGTGGGTTGCTTGCTCGGCTACCTTTCGCTCGATGCTGCGACGTTCTGAGTTGATCGCGTCGAGTTTCCGGGCGATATCGAATGCTAGTCGGTTGTCTTTCGTTTGAAGGAGATCGAGTGCAATGGTTCCCGTTTCGATCCGCCCGCCTGCGTTGATGCGAGGGCCAAGGCGAAAGCCGATATCTGTGCTGGAGAGAGGATTGTTCACATCAACATCGGCAACCTGGAGGAGTGCCCTCAGTCCACAGTTACTGGTTTTCCCCAACCTTTTCAGGCCGTGGTGTACAAAGATTCGATTTTCGTTCCTCAGTGGGACGAGGTCGGCCACGGTTCCGAGTGCAACCAAATCCAATAATTCTTTCAAGTTCACCTTTTCACGGGCTCCACCGAAATTTTTCTCTGAGAATCGGAGAATGGAATGAACCAGTTTAAAGACCAATCCGACTGTACAATGGGACTGAAATTCGGATTGCTCTTGTTCGGGTAAATGAGGATTTATTAAAATACAATCCGATGGAAGAGTGGGCTGGTCCTCTCGGGAGTGATGATCGACCACGACTGTTTGCGTCCCTTGTTTCGAGATCCAGGCCAGTTGTTCCTCGGAACGGGTTCCGCAATCGAGGATGACTAGTAATTGCGGCTGTATCTGTGAAAAAGATCTCTCGACTGCTGCTTGACTTAGCCCATAGCCCTCTTGCATACGATCAGGAATAAATGAATGGCATTCTCCGCCCAAGGCTTCGATTACCTGAGACAGAAGAGCGGCGCTGCTGATCCCATCGACATCGTAGTCCGAGAAGATACCAATTTTCACTTTCTTCGAAATGCATTCAGATAAAAGTTTGGCTGCACTCGCACAGTGGGTTAGTTGATCTGGATCAATAATGTTTTCCAGCCGGGGAGATATCCACTGCTCTGCATCTGTTGCGTTGGCTCCAACTCGATCAAGAAGGATTTGTGAAACCATTGTGGAAAAACCGGTCTTCGCTTTTATGGATTCCAGCCCTTCGGTGTTTGAATTGGGTGAATCCCAAATTTTGTATGTACTGCTGTTGCTCATGCAATTTCTCTACCTATTTATTCGTACGATTGTATTAATGTATCATGTTTATAAATGTTACTTGATTTAATAGTCATATTATATTTAGCTATATTTTTGGTTGCTTTGAAAGTGACCGCTCACTATTAAAAATTATGGCTAAAGATATAAACACTGAAATCCGCAGACTTGAACAAGAAGCTGCCAAACTGGAAAAGCAGAAAATCGGACTTCTCAAAAAGCAGGAGCAAGAGGAAAAGGAGCTGAAGAAACTCGATGCGATCGTGGTGAAAAGTGGATTTAACAATGCGAAGCAGTTGATTGAAGCTTTGATGTTGCGGTACAAAATCGCGCCGTCGCAGCTGACGAAAAAATCTGCAGCTGGAGGGAAGCGAACCCATACAAGAATGACCGCAAAACTGCGCGATAAAGTTGCCGCCGATTTGAAGTCTGGCATGACCAAGACGGCTATTGGTGAAAAATACAACATCAGTTACATGCTGATCCGTGGAGTCGATGAGGGTAAATACAAGAAACTATCCTGAGTTACTGCAAATTTTACCGGGAAAGCGGTGGTCTGGCAGTCGTCATTCCACCGTTTTTTTTGACTTGGTTCATGTGACCTTGACTCGGTGTTTTTTCCGATTTCTCTTACTAGCATACAAAGCCCGGTGGTGTAATGGTAGCACTACTGATTCTGATTCAGTCAGTCGGGGTTCAAATCCCTGCCGGGCTACCAATAACCTTGGGATTCCGTCCTAAGACGAATCGGATTCGTGGAATTTTTTGCGGAGCGCTTTTTGGACATTGGCTGGGACGAGGCCTGTTTCCTTTTCAGTATACCTTGCAACCTGTTTGATTAGATTGGAGCTGGTATAAAAATACTCCTCATTCGGCATGAGGAAAATGGTCTCGATCGTTTCATCCAGATTTCGGTTCATTTGTGCCATTTGGAACTCGTGTTCGAAGTCAGAGATAGCACGCAGGCCACGTATGAGTGCGTGAGCTCCAACTTCTTTAGCGAATTCAACAACCAACCCAGGAAGTGGAAGCACGTCAAATCGATCCAGATCCACATTTTCACGAATTAGATTTATCCTTTCTTCCAAGCTGAAGACCGGGCTTTTCGGATCATTCTCCGCCACTGCAACGATTACTTTGTCGAAGAGCACGGAGGCCCTGTGCAGAACATCCAAGTGTCCATTTGTGATTGGATCAAAGGTTCCCGGGTATAGCGCAATCTTCATGGAGATAAGGCAGTAGCATTCCACCCCGGCAAAGGCAATGCTCAGAGTCCCGTGTTTTTGAGATCGTTAAAGTCCTTTCATTCGCTGGTGTCGACGAGTTCATCCCTTAGGTTGTCTGGTTACTGCACAATAACGCAGCCTGATAGGGAAACAAATTGGATTCTCAATCGAAGGACGCTTGCTTGGATCTTTAACCTGATTTACTCATTTAAGGGAAACGTGCTAAAGTCTGATTTCTAGCACAAAGATGCGAATTCAACACCAATTGATATGCCAGAAATTACTTGTATTGGACTCACTCATGAGGAGTTTGGGAAACCGGATGAGGTTCTCCATCTTCAGGAAATGGAGCTGGCTTCACCCGAATCGGGTGAGGTCCTGATTGAGATGGAGGCGGCAGCCATTCACCCGTCTGACCTGGGAATGATAGGTGGCTCCTATGGGCAGTTGCGGGAATTACCAGCTGTGGCTGGACGGGAAGGCGTTGGGAGGGTTATTGAGGTCGGTCCCGGTGTTGAAGCGGACTGGAAGGGACGCTTGGTGCGAATACCCGAAGAGCCCGGTGCATGGCGAACGTTGCAGGTGGCGAGAGTTGAGGGTCTATCGATGGTTCCCAGCAAGATTCCGGTGGACCAAGCGGCCCTGGCCGCAATCAACCCAACAACGGCCTTTCGTCTTTTGGAAGATTTTTGCGATTTGCAGGAGGGAGACTGGATCGTTCAAAATGCAGGTAACTCAGCTGTGGGGGTTGCCGTAATTCAGTTAGCTCGATCCAAGGGGATTCACACCGCCAGCCTCGTTCGACGGGAAGAATTATTCGGCCCGATGCGGGAATTGGGGGCGGATCTGGTGCTTTTGGACGACCGTGCGGCGGTCGATGCGATTCGGGAAGCCACAAAAGGGGCCCGCGTGCCTCTTGGTCTAAACTCAGTGGGCGGATCGAGCGTCCTCACGGTTGCCCAGTCACTGAGTGATGAGGGGACGGTAGTTACATTTGGAGGGATGACCGGTGAGAAGATTCGGTTCCCCACGCGGCAGTTGATTTTCAACGACATTTCCTTTCGTGGGTTTTGGATGGACCGGTGGAAGCGCTCGCGCACGGCTGAAGAATGGCAGCAACTGCTGGATCGCGTCTACAAGGCGATCGAGGATGGGGTTATTCACACTCCTGTTGAGAAGTCCTTTCCATTGGCCTCTTTTCGCGAGGCATTGGAGGCGAATGAGTCGGGAAGGATGGGCAAGATACTTTTCCACAATGGGTGATCCTTTTGATGATTTGGTTGCCGCGCTGAAAGCTCTCCCCGGATTGGGCAAAAGATCTGCGGAGAGAATTGCGGTACATTTACTGGTCGGAGATCGGGAACGATTAGCAGGTCTGATGCGTTCTCTGGAGGTGGCTGGCCTGGAAATCCAGCGGTGCCCAGCCTGTGGAAACTTGGCGCGCACGGGAGAGTCTTGTGCGATCTGTGAGGATTCCCGGCGCAACACTCAAACGCTCTGCGTGGTCGAAAAAATTCAGGATCTAGTCGCCATTGAAGCGGCCGGGGGGTGGAAGGGTCTCTACCATGTTCTCCACGGAAAGTTGTCGCCACTGCAGAATCGCGGCCCGGAGGATGTGAATCTTGCCGGCTTCCGCGAACGGGTTCAGAAACTTGGCGTTACGGAAATTCTATTCGCTCTTTCCAATGACATGGAAGGGGAGGCCACCTGCCATTACATCGTGGAGACTCTCTTGCCGGACACAGTGGATATTCGTGTGACCCGGATTGGATTTGGGCTGCCGAGCGGCGGGGAGGTCACTTATGCGGATTCGGTTACTCTTCGCAGTGCGATGGATTCCCGGAGGGATTTTAAGTCATGAGCCAAGCCCTGATTCAGGCGACGAGGGAACTTTCTGACGAAGTCGGAAAATTGCGGTTCGGCCCACCCACAGCCTACGTCTACAACCCTTTGGCCTACGCCCTTGAGGCTCACGAGACTTATTTAAAGAGATGGGGTGGGGGGCCGAAGCGAGTCATCTTTCTCGGTATGAATCCGGGCCCATGGGGGATGGCGCAGGTAGGGGTACCTTTTGGTGAGGTGGCCATGGTTCGTGATTGGATGGGAATTGACTGCCAGATTCATAAACCAAATCCAGAACACCCGAAAAGGCCCATTGAAGGATTTGCCTGCACTCGTTCCGAGGTGAGCGGCCGCCGGCTTTGGGGATTGATGAAGGAGCGTTTCTCAACCGCGGATCAATTTTTTCAAGATCATTTTATTCTCAACTACTGTCCTCTTGTTTTTATGGAGGAAAGCGGTCGGAATCGTACACCGGACAAATTGCCCGTGGAGGAAAGGGAGCCCCTCGATCTAGCTTGTGACCGTTTCCTGAGCAGGGCTTTGGAGGAACTGGACGCCGAGTATCTCGTCGGAGTGGGTGCTTATGCTGAGAAATGTCTCCAGCGAAATGCACCGACGGCCCGTATTCTGCGGATTCTCCATCCTAGCCCGGCAAGCCCGGCTGCGAACCGGGATTGGGCGGGCGCTGCTACCCGAACGTTGGAAGAAGAAGGGGTCTGGGCGAAGGCCTGAGGGCTACCCGGCCAAGTCTTCGAGCGGGTAAGTCCAGATCTCCGACAGGGTGGGGTGATACCACGGAGCCCGGAGAACTTCTTCAACGGTGGCTCCGGTCCCGACCGCTACCGCCATGGAATGGATAAGCTCCCCGGCGTCTCGACCGACGCATTCTGCGCGGTGTATTTTTCGATCCGTAGAACTGGAGTAGAGCCGGACATAGCCCCATCGAGCCTCCATTAGAACCGAACGACCGTGGTCGGAGAAGGGGAACTCGGCGACTTGCAGTGAGTCACCAAATTGCTCGTTCAACATTTTAACGGATGGACCCACGGCCGCAATCTGAGGATCCGTAAAGATAACCGAAAGGATCTTATCGTAGTCCACCGGCGCGGCTTCAAGGCCTAGAGAATGCTTGGCTGCGGTTTCACCTTGAAGGATGGCAATGTGGACGATCTCGTGAGGACCGGCGCAGTCACCTGCTGCATAAATCGCCTGCTGCGAGGTCATCTGAAATTCGTTGGTTTTGATATGCCCACTTTGCAGGACCTCAATTCCTGCCTCTTCCAAGCCAAGGTCATCGGTATTGGGTTGACGGCCGAGTGCATTGAAAACGAATTGGCCTTGGCGGATTACCGACCGATGCCCGGTGCGGAACTGAATGGATACGCCATTTTCGGTTTGCTCGATATTCTCGATCGTTGTGTCTGTAAAAAGCTCAACCCCCTCTTCAATGAGCGCTTCCTCCAGCACTGCTGCCATATCCGGTTCAAAGTCGGATAAGATGTGTTGGCTTCGTTGCACCATGATTACATCCGAGCCAATTCGAGAAAGAAACTGAGCCAATTCGCAAGCAACCACACCACCCCCAAGGACGATCACGGAGTCGGGAACTGATTCCAAATCGAGAATATCATCACTCGTGAGGAATGGAATGTCTGATAGCCCGGGCACATTTGGGACGGAAATCTTGGAGCCAGTGGAAAGTAAGATACGATCAGCGGAAAGTTTTGTCCCGTCTGCAAGAAGAACGGTGCGATCTGGCCCTAGTTTGCCATTTTGTCGGAACAAATGGAATGATTCGGATTCAATTTGAGAGCGGCGGTGGCGGGCAAATTCACCAATGATCGTCTTCTTTCTTTGCTGCAGAGCCGGCATATCCACCTGAGGGCGCGCAATGGACAGCCCCAACGTCTTTCCCTCCCTCGCTAGTTGTAGGACGTCGGCTGCATAGAGCAATGTCTTGGATGGCATGCAGCCGCGCAGAATGCAGAGACCGCCGAGCTCCTCACTCCCATCGACAATAGCCACCCGCTTGACGTGTTTGCTCGCCAAGTTTGCGGCATTATAGCCAGCGCTCCCTCCTCCGAGAACGAGAAAATCAAAATGCTCTTCGCTCATTTACTGCGGTTAGAATTGTTGGAAAAGACCGCCATGGCAAGCAGTCTCCTGAATTGTAGCGGGATGCTCCGAAACCATAGCTCGTTAGGCATGCCATCAGGCTTGTCATGGGAGTTGCTTCTCGAGGACCAAACTGAACGCTTGGGCAGACATTTGACCAGAAACAAGCGGGCAATTGCTTATATCGGGAAGAAAGGCTGGGAAACTGCTATCCTTGACCCCATAGATATTTGTTCGCTAGGTTTCACAATAGCGCGGCAACTTGCTACTCGGGATTTGCATATTTCTGCAGGCAAATAAAAAAACAAGCTCACTTTATGACTACGACTGTTGGTTCCTATCTGGCCGCTCGGCTTGAGCAAATCGGTGTCCGGGATTATTTCGCGGTCCCGGGAGATTACAACTTGGTGCTGCTGGACCAGCTTTTGAAAAATGAGAAGCTGAACTTCGTGGGTTGTTGCAACGAACTGAATCTCGGCTACGCCTGCGACGGCTACGCCCGGGCCAATGGTATCGCGGCAGGTTTCGTTACTTTCTCGGTGGGTGGGCTCAGTGCCATCAACGCCATCGCCGGGGCCTACGCGGAAGACTTGCCCATCCTTTTTGTCTCGGGTGGGCCGAACACGAACGCCGCTCCGGAGAATCGTCCGCTGCACCACACCCTCGGGGAAGTGCGCTACCGTTATCAACTCGATATGTTCAAGCATGTCACGGCCGGAGCCTATTCCATTGAGCATCTCGACGATGCTCCGGAGATGATCGACCGTGCTGTGAATGACTGCCTGCGCCACCGCAAACCCGTCTACTTGGAAATAGCCTGCAACCTCGCGGGGGAGAGTGTTCCCTCCGCGCCCCTGCAAAAACTAACCGCCCCCGTGCCCTGCGATGAGGCCGCACTGGAAGCCGCCGTTGAGCACGCAGCAGAAATGCTGAACGCCGCGGTCAAGCCCGTGCTCGTCGGTGGTGTGAAGCTGCGCCCCTGGAATGCTAGTAAACCCTTCTCTGATCTGGCCAGAGCCAGCAGCTACGCAGTCGCCATGATGCCGAATGCCAAGGGCTTCTTCGATGAAAGTGCCCCCGGTTACATTGGCACCTACTGGGGGCCGGTCAGCAGTCCCGGCTGTGCGGAAGTGGTTGAGAGCGCGGATGCCTACCTCTTCGCCGGACCGACCTTTACCGACTACACCACTTCGGGCTATACCGCGCTGATCAATCCCAAAAAGCTCATCCAGGCTAACCCTGAGCGGGTCAAGATGCCGGGGCTGACTTATAACAACGTTCCGCTGGCGCTCTTTCTGGAGAAGCTGACAGCTCGCCTCAAGCCTAACGATGCCTCCCGCAAGGCCTTTGAGCGTTTTCGTCCCGACCCTCCGCAAAAGCCAGAACTGACCCCAGAAACCACACTGCTCACTCGCCACGTCGTGGATCGCGTCGAGGCCATGCTCACGCCGGAAATGACGCTGCTGGCGGAGACCGGTGACTCGTGGTTCAACGGGGTGAAGACGAAACTGCCTACAGGCACAGGCTTTGAAATACAGATGCAGTATGGCAGTATTGGGTGGAGCGTCGGTGCAACTCTGGGCTATGCCCTGGCGACGAAGGGCGAGAGACGCTTGGTATCCCTAATTGGTGACGGAAGCTTTCAGCTGACCGCGCAAGAGCTTTCCACCATCATCCGCTATGGTCTGAATCCTATCATTTTCCTCATCAACAACCGTGGCTACACCATTGAAGTGGAAATTCACGACGGCCCCTACAACAACATCAAGAATTGGGACTACGCCGGTCTCATGCAGGTCTTCAACGCCGAGGACGGCAAGGGCTGGAGCACTCGGGTTGGCACCGTGGGAGAGTTGGACGCCGCGATCAAGCAAGCCTTGGCACTCGATGGCGGCCCATCTCTCATCGAGCTGACGATCGACCGCGACGACTGTTCCAAGGAGCTGCTGGAGTGGGGGAGCCGCGTAGCAAGCGTCAACTCAGCGCCCCCCAAGTTTTAGTAAGAGGGCTTGCTGTTTAGGGCACGCAAATCGAGGTAGCAATTTCCCTGGAAGCCTCTTCGCCGAACAAAACGCTGACCAAAGCGAGTCCGAAGGCTACGGCCGTGCCCGCGCCTTGCGAAGTAATCAGATTCCCATCCTGAACCAGCGGATCGGGTAGAATTGCCGTAAGCTCTTCGCCAACGGAGAAATGCGCTGTGTATCTCTTGCTGGCCAGTATCCCGGCTTCGTGCAGGATGATGGGCGCGGCACAGATGGCACCGATCGGGAGACCCTTGGTGGCAAACGAGCGGACTAAATCCAATACGGTTGGATTGGAGCGCATCGATTGGGCCGCTGGACCACCGGGTAGGACCAAGGCATCGAAATTTTCATCGCGGCATCCTGACAGGAGTTGATCGGCCACAAGGGTGATACCGGTCTTGCCCATTACGGCAATTTCATCTCCAACAGCGGCAACGGTTACCTCACCACCCGCTCGTCGGAGGATATCAATCGGGCTGACGGTTTCGATCTCCTCAAAACCATTCGCCAGGAGGATGAGAATCTTTTTCTTTTCCATGCTTTCAAACTAACACCCTTTGTAGGCCACTTTCAAGAAAACCAAATTGAGACTCAAATTCTGCCTTGTCATTAACAGGAGAATCTTTGACTGTTTCGAATTCGACGCCGGAATAGCTCAGTTGGTAGAGCAACTCATTCGTAATGAGTAGGTCGTCGGTTCAATTCCGACTTTCGGCTCCATCCTAACATACTTAAAGTAAGCAGCTTAGGAAATAATATAAGAAGCTCCCGATTTTTGAAAAATAGCGGTCACTATTTATTGCCTACTTTTGACCTGCCCATGATTCGCCCGTAGCGACGCTATGAATGGTTTCGAGCGACAATTTGGCTTGCCCGGCGATTTGTTGAAATTCTTTTGAAAATTCGACTCCCTGCTGCACTTGCTGCCAGTATTTCAAGGCCAAGGGATACATCTCTAGCCATTCAGCTTGAATCTCCGGCTTCGGTAGCTTCGGCTCAAATTGGCGCGTGACAACTTCTCCAGTGCTGCTGGGGCGGAAGAACATCGGGAGCATGTCATAGACTGGCGCAAGAGGAAAGGGCACTACTTCCGGAAGATAGAAGCTGAGGTTGCCCCAATGCATGTCCGAGTTGGCAATCAACTGACCAAAACAGTGCAATCGAATCATCTGATCACGATCTAAAGTATTAATCCACTTTCCGGCAAAGAGTCTTTGAGCAACATCAGCCCAAGAGCCGTTGCCTTGGCCGACGTAAGCTGCATCAAGTGCGCGCAGGGAGACAAGGCCTCGCCGCCCAGAGTTGCCTACACGATCAAAGCGTTCCGATTCGAGAAAGACTCGATCCTCGAATTGGAAGGTGCGCGTCGTTGCCGTAGAAAACCCGGCTACGCTCAAGACTTGATTGGCGATGTGCTCGGCATGTAAGAGGTCCGCCCAGCGTTGACCAATCGCTGTATTTAACTTGGGACTGAACTTAACGATTACTGCTCGTTGCGCGGTCTGAGGAGTATTACAGACCAAAGTGGTGAACTTGGGTTGTTCACCACCAGCGGACGAACCTAGTTCCTCGCCTTCGTTGAGTGCGTATTCTGCGGCTACAGGATAGGTCGTTGGAGATGAATTCCGTTTATAACCTTCGGCAGTTTTAACCATATTTTTTTGAAATTCAGCCAAGGCCCGCCCATCGCCAAGAATGAGATTGCCCTGAAGGTTTGAGCCGAAACCAACAAGGCTGGTAAGCAGCTCTAGATCACTCCACTTTTCTGGATTTGGATCGATTTGAAACAAATCAGCCATGCGTTTACCGAAAGCTCTTCCCAGAAAGCCGGATGGACGCAAGTCATCAAGAAACCAAGGCCAGCCTGGATATAGACCATCTTTGAACTCGTCCTGTAATAACGCGCTGGGTGCACTTTCGGCATTCAAGTACCACATGGTCTGAGATCCGGCTCGAATGGCTTCTAACAAACCAAGGCGTTGAGCCTGCCCATTTTCCTGGACGGCGTAGAGCGGAATTGGGTCTCTGGCGTTTTCATGGCTGGCAGCTAGTTGAGTGGAACGGCCCTTCCCAATCGTGACTACTGCATCGCCCAGTTCCTGAACGCGACGAGAGAGAGTTGGACGGCTAATTTCAAAATGAGCGACGACTTCGCTAGACAGCGTCGGCCCTTGCATCCTGAGATAGGATAACAGGTCTTGTGGGCTATTGGTGCGGCTCTTCATGAAACGAAAATTAGTTCTATAATTACCTACTCAATAGTATTTTAGGAAGATATAAAAGAAATAAATGAAATGATAATGAAACGATAAGTACAGCGAAATCACGTTTTTAGCCAGTCTTCAACTTGATGAGTGTAATACCAGCCAGCAGTGCGATGATACAGATGGCCTTGGGCCTGAAGTTTACTTCTTTGTGGATGAGGATGCCTCCCAAAAATGTGATGATAACAGCACCCCGGCGGATGGGGGAAATGACGGAAATTAGGGCTCCTTCCTGGCTGACGGCCGAAAAGTAGAGGAAGTCGGCAGCGAGGAGAAAAATACCAATCAAGGGAATGGACCATCGCCAGTGAAAGACGACGTGAGGCCAGGCGCCCCGCGACCAGAGTAGATAAAAGGGGGCCATGACGACGATCAGGTAGACCGAGAACCACGCTTGCACACTCGCGGGACGAATGCCTGCGTCCTGCAGTAGAAACTTATCGTAGATGGCACTGCAGGCACCAATCAGGGTAGCGGCAATCATGCAGGCAACCCATTTGTTCCGGTGAAAATGGATACTCTCCAGTTTGCCCACGAAGGAGAAGGCGTAGAAGGATGCCAAGACGATAAGGATTCCAATCCACTGCCATCCGCTTGGGCTTTCGCCCATAAGAAAAACCGCCAGAAGAATGGTCCAAAGTGGGCTAGTCGCCCGGATCGGGCCAGCGATGGAGAGGGGTAGGTGCTTGAGAGCAAAGTATCCGAAGATCCAGGAGCTGGCCACCAGCGCAGACTTTACAAAGAGCAAGACGTGTTGATGGCGTTCCAGCGGATCCACTAAGAACTCGGGAGAGGGATATGTCTCCGGGGACAGTGCCGACCAGATAATAAAGGGCAGCCAGATCAGCCCTGCTGTCACGATGCCGAAGAAAAGGACCGGCAAGACTGCGTTCTCCTTCAGTGCGTGCTTTTTTGCCAGGTCATAAATCCCCAGCAGCACGGCTGAGATAATGCTGAGTGCTACCCAAGACATTGACGAATACGGTAGGCGGATCTAGCCGAGCGGGTCCTTCAGAGCTAGATTTTTTCGTTTTGAGCGGGCGTTGAGATGGTCTTGGCATCGAGAATGACTCCACCACCTTCGGCTGAAATGAGTGTGCCAGTGACGATGACGCGTCTCAATTCCTCAAGGTTCTTTATGCCATTGAGGCTTATGGGAAGGACCTCCCCGGAATCGCCGGTGAACTGAACCAAGAGTCGGTTGTCTTTCACCTTGTCCGGATCTTCGCAGCAGGCATCCCAGGGAGTAGGGCAATTATCACTTTCCATTTCCGTGCAGAAGACTAGTGACTCATCAGCGAGGAAGAAAACGGCGTAACCCTCCCCAAATGGAGAGACGGTACCACCAATTTGTCCGACTACTGAGACGGTCCCTTCGGTTTCAGTGCTGGCGAGCAGCTCGCCGACTGCTATGGCGTCGGTGGGTGGACTTGTCGTGAAGCGGCTTTCAATTTCTGCGACGGCAGGCGAGGGTTCAGAACTTACCTCGGACGTTTTTTCTGGTCCCCCACAGCCAATAAGGCCAAACAAAGCAAATAAAGAGAGTTGTTTATAGTGATGTATTTGTTTCATGAATTCGGTTGGGTTGAGAAATGATCAGGATCGGAGAGCGGTAGGCAGGGCTGTTTTCAGGCATCTCAGTGCGGGGGGGATAGTGCCGATAATACCGAGGGAAATCCCCGTGATGAGACCAGCGGCCGCGACTCCTCCCGTTAGGGCCAGCTGAAAGGTGCCGAGAGAAAAATCGATGGTCTGTCCGTCAAGAAATAAGAGGGCTGTGATTGCGGCCAACAAAGTGCCTGCCAGTGTGGCGAGAAGGCTTTCCTGCAAAATACTGATAAAGAGGGCTGTCCGCGAGAAGCCGATGGATTGCAGTGTCGCCATCTCCCGAATACGGGAGGCAAAGGCTGCGTAGAGCATGTTGATGCCACCGAATACTGCACCGGCGCTGATGAGTAGTGCCGTAATCCAGGCCATGGTGCGGATCGGGCCGTAGAAGCGGGAGAGGCCGGCGTAATAATCCGATTCGCGGAGGGCGGTCAGCTCCAGATCAAACCGTTGTTTGGTGAAAAGATCGGCTGCGGAGAGTCCGTTGCTGTCTTGCATGCGGAGGACAACGCAGGAGAGTGTGTCGCGCTGGGTGAGAGTCATCAGGTCATTCCGGTCAAACCACACTTCGGACTCCATTACCGTTCCCGGAGCGGAGAAGACGCCTGCGACGGTAAAGTCTTGCCCTTCGAAGCGGATGGATTTTCCGGGAAGGAGCGCTTCTTCGTCCAGATCCAGAGCGAGATGGGCCAGTCGACCGACCAAGACCTGTCCTGGGTTTGGAAAGTGACCGTCGATTATTTCGACCTTAGTGTGTACGGAGAAGGCCTGGGGCGATACACCACGCAGCAGCGCTTGGGCGGGTTCATGCCCAGGTATAGAAAGTTGTCCCATGTAGTGAACCTCCCCGGACACAGCGGGACGGCCGAGCTGGCTGGCAATTCCTCGAACTCCAGCGGCCGCCTGCGTCTCCACTTGAGTTGAGATTTGGCTGCGCTCCACGCTGTCTTCCGAGCCGGCCCCGAGAAGGATGATGTTCTCGGCGGATCCGGATCCGCTGAGCACACTCTTCATCCCTCGGTCAAAGCTGGCCGCTGCAATTACCAAAAACACCACCAGTGCCGCGCCGCCGATCTTCTGAATCAAGCGAGTGGGGTCTCGGAGGAGGTTTCGTGTGGCGTACGAAAAAGGAAGCATCTTGTTGGAATTCTCGAGGTTTGATTGTTGGGTTGGATCAGGTTTTGCGAAGGGAGGTTACGATTGGCTGGGTGGAAGCGACAAAAGCAGGCCAGAGCGAAGCAATGATGCCTAGAATGCAGGCTACCACTAGTCCTGTCAGGGTTGCGCCCAGGCTGGGGTTGAGCGCGAGGGTGAGACCTTCGTTGCCTAGGGTGAAGCTCTGCCACCTGAAGAATAGGCTGGCGGAGAGGCTGCCTATCAATCCTCCCATGGCTCCGAGCAAGGCTCCTTCCCAGATCATAACGAAGGCCACTGCGGAACGCGGGAATCCAATGGTCTGGAGGATTGCACTTTCCATGACCCGGCCCCGGGCAGCGAGAAGGAGGGCGTTGGCAACGAGGCCGAGCACGGCCAAAACCGCTCCGAGACCGATCCAACGGGTGAATCCCACCATTTCGAGCAGGTCGCGCGCGGTCTGGGCGAAGAATGCCTTCTCCGGTCGGGTGTGGGTGGGTGCCGAGTCTCCGGCGAAAAGCTTGTCGATGCTGGCGGCTACGGTCTCCTTGTCGTCAGGATTTTCGACGCGAACGTTGAACTGGGTAACCGTTCCGAGTCCGACCCTCGATGCTTGCTGCAGAAAGGGCAGGTGGACATAGGCTACATTGTTGTCCTGGGGGAGCGGCGAAGTGATGATTCCGGCGACCCAGACGCGAACGCCCACGGCCTCGAAAGTATCCCCGGGAGATAGACCGCGGCGTCGGGCAAACTGTTGCCCCACGAGTGCTGCATCCGAGCGTTCCTTCCAGTCGGTCACCGAGCCTTCTATCACCTCGATCTCCGGATTGTAAGCGAGAAGATTTTCCGGTGGCACCCCCCGGAAAGTGATCACGTCGAGGCTAGCCCCGCAATTGTTGACTGCAATCTGGATGGGCACCGCCTCTGCGACACCGGGGATGCGGCGAATTTCTGCCAGGTAGTGCTCGGGAAGGCGGGACGTTGTCGGGCAAAATCGGTTCTCCCGGTACACGACCAGCGTGTCCTCACCGCTTTCGCTACGCGTCACCTCGGCAATGGATTGCTGCATGGTCTGGATGGCGGTGTAGAGAAAGATGCCCGTGGTCACGCCTGCGACCGTGAGCAGGCTGCGCACGCGGTGGCGGACGATCTGTTTGTAGGCAAGAACGAGGAGTGCGATCATTCGTTTCATGATGAAGGGCTCACAGGTTGAGGGTTTGGGCTCATCGTCGCCTTTTCTATTAGCTGACCTTTCTCCAGGTGAAGGGTGCGGCTTGCCGCTGATGCGGCTTGGGCGTCATGGGTAACCATGACGATGGTTTTCCCGAACTCTGATGCGAGTCGCCGTAGGAGACTAAGAATAGAGTCGGCTGCTTTCCGGTCGAGATCACCCGTTGGTTCGTCGGCTACCAGGAGGCCCGGATTGCTCACCACCGCTCTGGCAATGGCAACGCGCTGCTCTTGGCCGCCCGATAGCTCCGTGGGTCGGTGATCGGCTCGGTCGGCAAGTTCCACGAGGTCGAGGGCTTGTCTCACGCGGTCTCGCCGTTGGCGCCTTGTGAGGGATTTGTCGAGGAGGAGCGGGAGCTCTACATTCTCGAATGCACTCAAAACGGGAACCAAGTGGTAGAGCTGAAAGATGTATCCACAGTGGGTGGCCCGCCACGCGGTGAGTTGTCCGCGGGAGAGCGAGGTGAGCTCGGTGTCCCCGATTCGAAGCTCTCCGGTGCTGGGTCGGTCAATACCGGCGATCAGGTTCAGGAGCGTAGTCTTTCCCGATCCTGAGGGGCCCATTAAGGCGAGAAATTCTCCCTCGGGAACATCGAGATCGAGGGCCTCCAGCGGGGTGATGATGTTGCGGCCTTTGCGGTAGGATTTGCTCAGGTCCCGGCAGGTAATAAAAGGTGCGGTCATGGGTTTCTTTGGTTTGTGCACTACTGTGGCTCTTCGTTTTGGGCTGTGGTCTTCGCGACAATCCGATCTCCCTCCTGCAGATCGGAGGCCGGGTTGATGACGACCTTCTGGCCGGGCCGCAGGCCATCTGTAATTTGTTGTTCGCCGTCCCTTTGTTCCACGCCAAGCCGAACGACTTGGGATTTAATTATTGGGTTAAGCGGGTCAACCACCCAGACTGTGGCCTCATCGCCAGAGCGTTTCGTTAGAGCGGCAGTGGGAATGAAAAGTAGGAGTTTTTTACCGCCGGTTGAGGAGGATACTGAATTGGTCTCTCCCTGTGAGGATGCCAAAAATTCTGCCCGGCAAAGCATTTCCGGACGCAGTCGGGGGTCCGAGTCCAGCAAGAGAACCTTTGCCTGAAGTGTATTGCGCTGTAGGTCTGCCTCGCCGACGATTCGATCTACTTTCCCCCGGAATTGTTTGTCTGGCAGTAGATTGGTTCGGATCCAAACGGGTTGACCGGGAAAGAGACCGGCTGCCTGTTCGAGAGGAACGTCGATGCGGGCCTGGAGAGAGTCGGGCTGATAAAGAATGGCAACGGTAGCTGATTCCGGGTTGTCCATCCCGAGCATTTTCTTTTGGCCGGGGGCTGCGAGTAGCCTTTGGATGATTCCGTTTATCGGGCTACAAATTTTTGTGCGATCCAGAGCGAGAGCTTTCTCGTCGACTACAGACTCCGCTTCTTCCTGATTTCTAGCTGCCTGATCGACCGAAAGTTCCAGCGCACTCGCCTCCGATTTCCACTCCTCGAGTTCGGCCTCACGAACGCTGAGAACTGCCTCCTGAGCATCTACCCGTAAGGCGGCTCGGCGGATCTCACCTGCCGAAGTGGCATCTTTGCCAATCTTAGCAAGACGATCCGCATCATCTTTCAACTCGGCTAATCGGGCGCGGGCGGATTCGATCTGAGCCTGACGCGCAATCACGGTGGATTGGGCCGCGCGGGAACGGGCTTTGGTGATTTGCAAAGAGGTCTTGGCCTGACCGAGTTGAGCCTCCGCCTGACTGAGAGCCAAGCGGGCATCTTCATCAATTAGGGTAGCCAGAAGATCGTCTTTTTCGACAGTTTCTCCTTCAAGAACCATCACTTCTTCGATGACTCCATTGATCAGAGCGGTCGCACGGATTGGGTAGGGGGCCGGTTCAATCCAACCGGAGGCCTGGAAAATAACGATGGCCTCCCAGGGATCAGCGCTCGTTTCAGTCGGAGATGCCTGTTCGGTAGTGCCGGAGCTGATCGCAGCCACCGAGCCCAGCTGTACTGTGCGGGCGGGAAGCAAGCGGTCCCCAAAAAGGAACCATGCGGTGATGGCAAAACCCACAAGTAGGCCTATGGGGAGCAGCCAGCTCAGGCGGAAGCGAGGACTCAATGAGTCTTTCGGCTTCGGTTCTTTGCTGGTTTTTTGGGAGAATAGAGAATCGGATGATGGCGCCATAGCGCAGTGAAGTAAGGGTTGGAAGGAATAGTTGGTGTCGCTCCCAAAGTAAGGGGCGACCGATCAACAGGAAGGCACCGCGCTAGGCGATGGCTTTCGTTTACTCCCTCACAACAACCGCACTTGCAGCCGCGATCTCACCTCACCGCGGATGAGCGGTGATGATGATGCGGAGGTTTCGAATCCCGATGTCAGATCTTTTGAATACAACGGTGTTTCCGGAATGGTTTTCAACACGCGTGGTGACTGATCGGTCGCGACGCGTTCGACTGAAACTAAACCATATCCGGCAATGGAATTTGCAAAGGCACTGTCACAGCACATTTGATAGGCGCATAACCCAATTGGACAGCTAGAACAATTGTCCATTGAAGTCATTGTTTCGCCAAGCTCTCCCATATAGGAATCAGTAGACGATGGGATGTCTCTTTGCTCCGTATTAGTGAAGGTTTCAATTTCTTTCGGTACACAACAATCCATCCCGAAAGTGGCGACACTTCCGGCAAGGAAAATAGTTAGCACTGTGATAAATCGAAACACTAGAAATATAAATTATTTAAAATACAGGACTTTGTCAATTGAGTTGGCTTTGGTGGTGCTGATTAGGGTGCAATTACAAGTGCCGGGTGAACCAGGATGTCGAGCGGTGGATGCTACGATATTATCCGTGCTTAAAGTAGACCTGCTATTCCAGCACTCGCGCGGGCGCGAGCTCGGCAAATGGATCTCTGCTTGAAAACTGTCTCAAAAGTGCTCTGCTCCCAAAATAGATTCGGATTGCGACCGATTGTCTCCATCCATTTTCTGAAATCGTTGTGGAACCAAAATTGAGACCGACGATTACCATTACCTATTGTCCCGGATGCAAGTGGCTCTTGCGGGCGAGCTGGATGGGGCAGGAATTGTTGAGCACCTTTGAAAAGGACCTTGGTGGTGTGCTTCTCTGTCCGGCCGAGGAAGGTGGTGTTTTCACTGTGCACGCTGAAGATCACCTCCTTTGGGATCGCGCTGCTGATGGCGGCTTTCCCGAAATCAAAGAACTGAAGAAGCGGGTGCGCGACATCCTCGACCCTAGCCGCGACTTGGGCCATATCGACCGTTAGTTAAAATAGTTTACCACCTCGGATCTACAAACAAATCAGAACAAGAGATCCCAGATCGACTGAATCGAAGAGCTCCTCAATATCGTGATTTGAGAGGAGAATGCAGCCGCCGCTGGCAGGTGTTCCGATTCGCTCTTCGTGATTGGTTCCATGGAAATAGATATAGCGATCAAACGAGTCGACTCCAGGGCCGCAGTTGGTGCCCGGCTCGAGTCCCCGGAGGCGGAGGATCCGCGTGGTGATGAGGTTCTTTTCCTGTTCCCCGGAGGATTCTTCCCAGTAGCGGTTCCCCGTGGGTACCCTTCCGCGAAAAACGGAACCCCTGGGCTCTCCCTCGCCGATTAGATCGACGATTTCGTGCAATCCGGTTGGTGTGCCCTCTGAATCCTGAATGCAGGAAGGTGGATTTCTTGAGGTGGAGACAGGAAAGCTTCGGCGGATGGCACCATCCCGGTAGAGGTCCAGGGTCTGCCGTTGGATGCTGACGGTGAGGGAAATCGGAGTGGGGGTCGTTGACAGTGCGAGGCACTTCGAGATAAGAAGGGAAAAATCTTTGGTATTTGAGGAAAACGTCATGAGTAATGGATATAGAATTGGAATCGTCGGGGCAACCGGTGCGGTCGGCTGTGAGCTGATTCAGTTAATGGAAGCGCGGAAGTTTCCGGTTTCTGAATTGCGGCTACTCGCCTCGGCACGATCAGTCGGCAAAGAAATGACATTCCGAGGAGAGTCTATTGCCATCAAGGAAGCAAGACCCGAGGAGTTTGCCGATCTCGATTTTCTCTTTCTCAGTGCGGGTGCCAGTCGCTCCAAGGAGATGGCTCCACTAGCGATCAAGGCCGGTGCCATCGTGATCGATAACAGTTCTGCATTTCGAATGGATGATACGGTTCCCCTGGTGGTTCCCGAGGTCAATCCCAAGGCCTTGGAGGGGCATCGCGGGCTGATTGCCAATCCGAATTGCTCGACGGCTATCACACTGATGGGCGCCGCTCCACTTCATCACCGCTTTGGTCTGAAGCGGATGATTTGCTCCACCTATCAAGCGGTATCGGGTGCCGGGGCAATTGGGATTACCGAACTCGAAGATGGAGTTCGTTCCTGGATGAAGGGCGAAGAACCCACACCGCAAACCTTTCCCCATCCGATCGCTTTTAATCTGATTCCGCACGTCGACCAGTTTCAAGAGTCGGGCTACACGAAAGAGGAAAGCAAGATGCGGGACGAAAGCCGAAAGATTTTGGGGCTACCTGGGTTGCCGATATCCTGCACCTGCGTGCGGGTCCCTGTTTTTCGGGCTCACGCGATCAGCGTTTTCGCAGAGTTTGATAAGCCAGTGGATGTGGCTGAGGCGAGACAGGCGATCCGCGATTTTGAAGGGGCTGAGTTGGTCGACGATCCAGAGAAGTTGCTCTATCCCATGCCTTTGGATTTCTCGGGGCGGGCCCCTTGTGGTGTTGGGCGGATCCGGAAGGACGAGGCTTTTGAAAACGGATTGGCTTTCTGGGTGGTCGGAGACCAACTCTGGAAGGGTGCCGCTTTAAACGCGCTGCAGATCGCCGAATCCCTCCAGTCGTAATTTTACTGAGTAGCGAAATCGGCGACGGTTTGGAGCAATTCCTCGACGCAATCTATCTTGGTTTTCGGACTCACTCCGTGGCCACCATTGAGGATGAATCCCTGGTCGCCCGCCCGGTCAGCCAGGATTTTTTCAACGGCTGTTCGGACGAGGTGAGGTTCGGTTTCGAGGATGAGAGGATCGAGGTTGCCCTGCAGAGCGATAGCAGGCCCAACGATCTCGCGGGCTTCCGCCAGCGGGGTAGCCCAGTCGACAGCCAGAGCGTCTGGTTGAACAGTTTTCTGATCCAGAAGGCGGGAACCCGCTCCCCTCGAAAAGAAGATGAAGGGTTTGTCGCATCTTTTGCGGATCGTATCGAGCGGTGCGATGCACCACTCTTTGTAATGCTCCGCAGGGCACAGGCCAGCCCAGGAATCGAAGAGTTGGATGGCATCCGCTCCGGCTTGGCATTGCATTTCCACGTACTCTGCACAGGCAGCGGTGACTTTCTCGCGCAGGAGCTTCGCGGTTTCGGGAGAGCGGTAGAGCATTTCCCGTAAATTTCGCCCTTCTCCGGGCGATCCGCCTTCAACGAGGTAAAGCGCGAGGGTCCAGGGGGCACCGCAGAAGCCGAGCAGGGCTTTGCTATCACCGAGTGAGCTGCGAAGGGTGCGCAAGGCTTCGCCAACATAGGCCAAGCGGTCGGCGGTTCCCTCCGCTTGAAGAGTTGCGACCTGTGCGTCTGTGCGCACGGTGCTCTCTAGCTCGATGCCTCCCTCATCACGGAAGCGGTAGTCCACCCCTAAGGCTTCGGGAATAACGAGGATGTCACTGAAAAGAATTGCCGCATCCAATCCAGGAAAGCGTTGGATGGGTTGCAGGGTGACCTTGGTGGCGAGGTCGGGGGTGCGGACCATCGTGCGAAAGGAATATTCCTCTTTCAGCGCCCGGTATTCGGGTAGATATCGACCTGCTTGGCGCATGAGCCAGACTGGCGGACGGTCGGTGTTTTTGCAGTCGATTGCATTGAGAAAGCGTTGTCGGGAAGTGATCATAGAGAGTTCTCCAGAGGTTCGGCTGGAAAGGAGGGAGAGAGCCAATCCCGTGGTTGCAAGTACCGTTCCACCAAATCCGCTTCCGCGCTTTGTGGCTTGGCTTTCCAGCCATAGGACCAGTTGGCCTCTGCTGGTAGGGACATTAGAATCGATTCCGTTCGCCCGCCTGATGTGAGGCCGAAGCGCGTTCCCCGGTCATAGAGAAGATTGAATTCAACGTATCGCCCACGCCTTAGACGCTGAAATTCTTTTTCGCTTTTACCGTAGGGTGTATTTTTCCTTCGATCCAGAATGGTAAAGTAAGTCTTGCGGAATGCCTCGGCAACCGAGAGGGAGAAGGAGAATGTTTTCTCGAATCCGAGTTCTTGGAAATCGTCGTAAAAGATTCCACCGATACCCCGCTGTTCGAGTCGGTGAGGGAGGTGGAAGTAATGATCGCACTCTCGCTTGAACCGTTTGTAGAGATCGGGTTTGGCTGCTTCGCACACATCATGAGCGGCTTGGTGCCAATCCACAGCGTCTTGATCGAAGCCATAGCTGGGGGTTAGGTCGAAGCCTCCGCCGAACCACCAGTCGGTTTTATCCGAGGCCTCACCGGGGAGAACAAAAAAAGCTCTTATGTTGAGGTGGGCGGTGGGAGCGAATGGGTTGACCGGATGGAACACAACGGAAACCCCCATTGCCTCGAAAGGTCTTCCTGCAAATTCAGGTCGTTTATCCGAGGCGGCTGAGGGTAGGTTTTTTCCGCTAATCCGCGAGAAGTTGACGCCTCCTTTATCGATCTCTGCACCCCGTTGAGCTGCGCGGGAGATTCCACCTCCGCCATCTGGTCTTTCCCAGGTATCTTCCTGCAGGAAGTCTTTGCCTTCCCTCTTTTCAACCTCAAAAGCGATGCGATCCTGTGTTTTTTTAAAGGCCTCGGCGACAGCCTCCGGGTCGGGCGACTCCCCGCCATTTGCAGAGGTATGGGTCACTCGCTCTGCGGCAACTCGTTCGCCAGTTGCAAGCGACGAGAGCGTAGGATTGGGTAAAATCCCTCCTCTTGAAGAATTGCTGCAGCTGAATCCGAAAGCAGGAAATCAACATAACCTGAGAGGAAACGGATCTGACTGCGGGGCACGCAGACATAATACTCCAAAGTGAGTGGATAGTCCCCATAATTCACGTTTTCAAGAGTCGGCCCAAAGGAGACACTCTGGTCTTCAGATTGAATTTGGATTGCCTTGAGATCAGTCGACAGGGGAAGGACGTCCATGATCCCGATCGCTGCATTATTGTTGCTGATAAAGGCCTCTAGTTGAATCGTGGAATCAAATTCCTGAATGTTTTGACGGATCGGATTATTTTCGAGAAAGCGAGCACTGAAAAGGTCAAGAATTGGGCTGCTTCCCGAGTTGGCATAGCCCGGTTGAATATTCCGGTTCGTCAATGCCCCGACAGCACCGAGCTGAGACCAACGGGCAATTGCATTTTCAGTGAGTGAGCCGTAGATGCCACCGATCTGTCTGCGAGTGAGTGATTTGATGGGATTATCCCTGTGAACGACAATCACGCCCGTTTGGAAGCCAATGGGGAAAACAGGGAAATCCAAGTCCTCCGGTGTCTTATTTGGCATAGCGACTAGAATGATGTCGGCATTCCCTTCATAAAAGGAACGGAAAGCTAGCAGGCTTCCCCCCATTGAAAACTCTAATTCATCGCCTTCGGATGCGGCGAATTCCTGAAGTGCCTCCATTAATATTGGAGGTATATAGTCAGATCCAGCCACTTTAATATTCCGAGCATCGAGAGTGGATGAAATGAGGATGAGCGTTGTTAGTGTAATTGAGTTGCGGAAAGGTATCATGGGTAGAGTTTAAATATCGAGAAGTTCGGGCCAGCGCGCAAGCTTACGGTGGAGGGTGCGTCGGCTCATTTCAAGCAGTTCGGCGGCCTTGGTTTTATTTCCACCGGTCTGAGCCAGTGCGTTGCGGAGGAGTCTTTTTTCATTCTCCTCCACGGAGAGTGGGTTCGATGCCAGCGAGGATGTGCGAGAGGGTGAGGGATCCTGATGGCCGAAAAATTTGCTCTCAAGATCATATTCACTGATCCGGCTTCCCCGTTTGAGGATGACCATGTTTTCACAAAAATTCCGCAATTCACGAATGTTTCCCGGCCAGGAATATGCTTGTAGGACCGACAACGCTCCTTCCGTAAAAGTAATTGGACTGGCGCCATTTTCGCGGCTAAAACTCGTCACGTAGTGATCCAGAAGGAGGGGGATATCCTCTTTGCGGTCCCTGAGAGGGGGGAGCGGCACCGTAACAACATTGAGCCGATAGAGAAGGTCTTCCCTGAACTCCCCCTTTTGGGTCATCGCTGCCAGGTTTCGATTTGTGGCGCAAACCAGACGAACATCGACCGCCATCGGTTTCACACTTCCCAAACGTTCAAAAGACCGTGTTTCCAAAAAACGGAGAAGTTTGATTTGAGTCGATGAATCAATCTCTCCGATCTCATCGAGAAAGAGGGTTCCGGAATCAGCCGCTTCAAATCGCCCGATTCTCCGGTCGGTCGCCCCCGTGAACGCACCTTTTTCGTGACCGAAAAGCTCACTTTCCAGAAGATTGGAGGCCAATGCTGCGCAATGAACCGCAACAAACGGTCGTCTTGCCCGATCACTATTTTGATGGATTGCCTGTGCGATTAATTCTTTGCCGGTTCCTGTTTCGCCTTCAATCAAGACGGTAGCTTTTGAGGGAGCTACCAGGCGAATCGTCTCCAATACATTTTGCAGGTTGGGGGAGTTCCCGAGGATTTCGTCGAAGCGGAATTTTTTGTCGAGTCTCTGATGGAGGTCTTGGTTTTCTTCTTTCAGGCGTTCAGATTGCAGGGCTCGCTCGATCAAAAGTTCCAATTTTTGCAGGCTGACTGGCTTCGTCAGGAAATCATAAGCACCCCGTTTCATAGCTTCCACAGCGGTCTCCACATTCCCATAAGCAGTCATCATGATGCAGACGGGGCGGGGTGAGAGTTTCAGAGTTTGTTCGATCACGGACATTCCGGATTTTCCGGCCATGCGTAGATCTGTGAGCACAACATCGAAGGAGTCACTTTCAAGATGGTTAAAGGCCTCCCGCGCGTTGTTGGCGGTTGAAATTTCGTATCGATCCTCCAGGGCAGCCTCAAGCCCTTCCAGCGTGTGCGGCTCGTCGTCGACGATGAGAATGGAAGCAGGCATTAGGGTCTAATTCTGATTTGTCTTTTCAGGAGGGCAAGAAATCTTTGTCGGTAGTCCAGGCAATCCTCGCTATCTGCTCGCAATAGAGGACCGTCTTTGTGCACAGGGTTTACTTTACCATCATGCGCTCAACCAACTCTTTGGGGGCTTTCGTAAGGGTGGCAATGAGCTCGGCGTCTTCACCGGTAAGTTCTGCCAGTGCCTGCAGGTAGGAACTGCGGCAGGCTTCGAGGCTTTCGAATAAAGATTTCTCCACCTGTTTCGTGGTGGGAGTTGATTTAGTATCTCCCTCACTCAAGGCCTTCATTACCACACTGAGAGAAACCGGATCTCCTGAATAGTCCTGTTGGATAAAAAGGAGGGTCTTCCGGAGTTCGGAATGGTTTCCCGGCCACTCTCTTTCTGTGAGAGAGGCAATTGCCTCCTGGGTCCATTGCAGAGGTGTTCCATCTTCGGCCTTTGTGGAGCGTGCGATGAACTCAATGTCCTCCGGGCACTCTCGCAAAGGAGGGCATTGGAGTTCGGATCCTCCCATTGCGAGATAGAGTTCATCACTAAGTGAGGCTTCTTGATACAGTGATTCCACGTCTGATCCGATCATGAATATAACGCGAATATGCCCATCCCACTTCTCTCGAAATGCCCCTTTGCGTAATCCTTTGGCGAGGGCTTTCTGCTGAATGGGGTCCAGGTGGTCCGCCTCGGGAACACAGAGAACCAAATTTTCCCATCCCGCTGCACCCGCTTCTTCCGCGATTTGAGCTAGTTTCTTCTCGTTACAATCGGCCGGGTCCAAAACGCGGCCTCCCTCTTTGTCACTATTAATCCATCGGCAGAAATCCTCTGCTACAGCACGGGCGGGAATTCCACGAGGGGTGATAATCGATAAGTTTGGCCGACGATTCCGCAAACGGTATATTGACTCGGCGAACGTGCGACTGGCATCGGAACGGCAGGGAAGTGAACCAAATGGAAAACCGAGATTGGAGGAGGAAGATTTCTCGCTATCTTCTTCTTTACTTTGGGATTTGTCACCAGGGGTCTTTCCTTTTCCCTCCGCGATCAGTTTTGCGGCATTCTTGAGTAGAGAGAAAACACTCAAAGGCTTTTCGTAGAGACCGACAATACCCTCTGCTTCCATCCTTTCCCGATCTTTTGCGTCGAGAAAGCCGGACACCATTATAATGGGGAGATCGGGCTTAATCGCCTTAACTTTTCGGGCCAATTCAAAGCCGTCAATCCCGGGCATCCGCAAATCGGTCACTACCAGGTTGAAATCCTTTTCCTTAACAATCTTCTCAACGGTTGTTGGGTCGCTGATTGTTTCCACCTCATAAGAGGCCTGCGAGAATACGTCAGAAAGAAGAGAGGCAAAATCGATATCGTCGTCGACGATGAGGATACGAGGTGTGTTCTCTTCCATCAACTATCCTCTTCTCCTTCACCACCATCCCCTTTGGCAATGCGATCTATGGACTCGGAAATGCACTGAATCGTGGCACCATACCAAACAATACGCAGATCGGAAAGTTTCTCCCAGTATTCGACAACAGGGCGACTGGGGTAATATGCGCTCGCAATTAGGTAATAATCACCAACACGGTCAAACGGGATTGTCCAGGTAGCCCAACAGATGTCGGGGTCATTCATCTCATTCCCACTAGGGCGAAGACGGTAGTTGCGTAGTGAAATCAGACCGATTTTCGATTCCCGAACCACAAAATCGATGTAATCTTTTTCCTGCAGTTTTTTTAAGTCGTAGATGAGAATGTTGAGCACGGATATCTGCCGGGGATTACCCGCCTCGATCGCCTCAAGGAGCTTTTCGTTGGCTTCGTCAATATCTTCTTCTGAGACGAGATTATTTTCGGCCAAGGTATTTGCCAGAAATCGATTACTCCGCAGAACCAAAGCTCTGTGTTCTTTGCTAATTTCGGGCATAAAAGTTGTAAAACTAGTCTTTATTGTTACGGATTCAATCCAAAAGGGTGGATTTGTGGGTCGAGCTTTTCAAAATATGGAGGTTTACCTTTGAGGGCTCTTAAATGATCCTTGATACGATGAATATCAAAATAGCACCGAGTGATCGTATTCTTATGATCCTATTATTGGTTCCCTTGCTTTTTTTCGCCTTAGCATCACTTGTTTTGGCCCCGGAAACATTTCAACGGGTTTTTGAAGAGGATGGGGTAGTCGAGTCGATATCCTTCTACGGTTGGATTGCTGCTGCCGGTTTGATTTTGATTCGAGTGAGGCCGTTTGGCTTTCGCGCCGGTTCTTTTGCACTCCTAAGCTTGGCGTTTGCAGCCCGCGAGGCCGACTGGCAAAAAAAATTCACAACCGACGGTGTCTTGAAGATCAATTTTTATCAGAATTCATCGATTCCACTTGCCGAACGATTGATTGCGGGAATCATCGTGCTTATACTGATTATAGGATTGGCGTATGCCGTGTATGCCTCGTTTCGCTTTCTCTTTTTTGAGCGTGGTTGGGAATCCCGCTGTGGGGTCTGGTTATTTCTCACTGGAGTCTGTTTGGCCGTCGGTAAATCATTGGACCGTATTCCTGGAGAATTGAATCACCTCTTTGGGATTACGATGAGCGTTGAAGTAGTGCATCATTTTCAAGCTTTTGAAGAAGGCCTCGAGGCTCTTGGACCGATTTTCTTCCTCTGGTCGATCTGGCTCAGCCCGCTAGGTGCCAGTTATCTGGCTCGGAGGACTGGCGAGATCGGCAAGTCTCAGGAAGCGTAATTAGCATGGATGCTTATAAAATAATGCGAATTGCCCTTGCTTTCGACTAAAGCAGTGTCATGTTCCGGTTTTCAAAGGAAGGTAAAAGCTCCGCTTGGCTTCAAAACCGAGTTTCCTGAATGGTCTTCATCGATGAGAGATTGCTTGGGAGCATTCAAACACTCATCGAAACCAAAGCGGCGAAACATTCGCCTTACCATATATGACCACGAATAAATTCGAGGCACTGTCATTGGCAGCGCCCCTACAGCGTGCATTGCACGAACTCAACTATGACACTCCTTCTCCCATTCAGGAGCAGGCCATCCCCCCACAATTGGAGGGTCGGGATGTAATTGGTTGCGCACAAACCGGAACGGGGAAAACAGCTGCTTTTGCACTGCCAATTCTTCACCATTTGGCAGAACGTCCGGACCGCCCGGTAGCCAACTGCGCAAGGGCACTTGTATTGACCCCAACTCGTGAGTTGGCCGTTCAAGTCGGTGAAAGCTTTAACAAATATGGCAAGTATTTAAAATTAAACCATGCTTTGATTTATGGTGGAGTCAGCCAAAAGCCACAGGTCAATGCGATGCGTCGCGGTGTCGACATCCTCGTTGCCACACCGGGGCGTTTGCTGGACTTGATTGATCAGGGCCATGTTTCTCTGGAAAAGGTGGAATTTTTGGTATTGGACGAAGTGGATCGCATGTTGGACATGGGATTTGTGCACGATGTTAAAAAAATTGCCGGAAAGATGCCGCGCAAACGCCAGACTGCACTCTTCACCGCGACCCTCAACGGTCCGGTTCGTGCCATTGCGGAACGCTTTGTCGACAATCCAGTTCAAATTCGTATTGATCCGGGCAAGCCAGTTGTTGAACGCATTGATCAGAGTGTATGCCATGTGCGTGCGGAGAACAAATTACCGCTCCTTCAATTCTTTCTAACATCGAAAGACGGGACACCGATTCCGGGAAGGACTCTTGTATTCAGCCGCACCAAGCATGGTTGCGATAAACTATCCAAGAAGCTCAAAGGCTTTGGGATCGTCAGTGAGGCTATTCACGGGAATAAAACGCAGGCTGCCCGTCAGCGCGCCTTGGACAAGTTTCGCGAAGGGAAAGTTCTGGTCCTGGTTGCCACGGACGTCGCCGCCCGCGGCATCGATGTGAAAGATATCGGAATGGTGATCAACTTTGACCTCCCAAATGAGGCGGATACTTACGTTCACCGGATTGGTAGAACGGCTCGTGCGGAAGCGTCCGGAAGAGCGATCAGCTTTTGCGATGACACAACCATGAATGAGTTGAAGCAGATTGAAAAACACTTGGGTCGCGCGATCAATTTAGAGTCGAATCAACCGTTTCATCACGAAGGAATGGCGCGTCGCAAAGAGCGAGGCGGTTCAGGTTCTGGAGGGAACAGTACCCGCGGTAAACGTTTCGGTGGATACCGGGGCAACAAAGATTCACAGTCAAAATCCTCACAGGGTTCATTTTCAGGCAAAGGCCGCGGAAACGGCGGTGGTCGACCTGACGGAAGAAACAGAAGAGAACATGCACCGGCAGGTGGCCGGGGACGAGCAAGGGCAAAATAATGAGTAAAGTCATGGATAAGTTAGAAGAAATCGAAAACACATCAGCTTCGATGAATCAATCGGTTGAGAAATCGGTTCCAACCAAAACAAGCGGTGGGAAAAAAATCGGTCGTGCCACGGCTCCTTTTGCGAAAGAAAACACCAAAAAGAGCTGGTGGGTCATTCTTTCTTCTCTTACGTATCTGGCTCTTGCGATTGTTGGCACGTTTCCTTTCTGGGGTTGGCCATTTCGTTTGGTCTGCAGTCTTTTGGCCGGTTTACTGATCGTGAGGGTATTTGTGATTTATCATGATCACCAGCACCGTGCTATCTTGCCCAAGTCCAAGCTAGCTGAACGGCTGATGAGTGTGGTCGGGGTCCTTACTTTAGCACCCAGTAGCACTTGGAAACACTCCCACGATGCCCACCACGCGCACAATTCGAAATTGCACGGGAATGATCTCGGCTCCTTCCCGACTATGACTGAGGAACGATATCGAAACTCGACCCGTGTAGAGCGCTTGCGCTATCGGATCAGTCGTCATCCTATCACAATCATGTGCGGATATTTGACGTCATTCCTCTTTGCGATGTGTCTCGAGCCGTTTTTATCCGACCCTAAAAGACACTATGACGGCCTTATTTCCGTTTTGGTCCACGTGTGTTTGATTGTTTTGGCGGGTGTATTCTTCGGATGGACGGGTATTCTCTTCTCGGTAGTCTTGCCTTTTATACTGGCGGCCAGCCTCGGATCCTACCTGTTTTATGCTCAGCATAATTTCCCTGAAGTAAAGTTGGAAGACGAAGACGGGTGGACCTATGAGGGTGCGGCCTTGGAATCCTCCAGCTTCATGAGAATGCCACGTATTTTGCACTGGTTTACCGGCAATATCGGTTATCACCATATCCACCATTTGAATGCTCGCATTCCCTTTTACCGGTTGCCGGAAGTGTTTGAGGCAATTCCAGAATTGCAGCAGGCAAAGACAACAAGTCTCTCGCCCGCAAACATTGTTCGTTGCTTACGGTTGAAAGTGTGGAGCGTAGAAAAAGAACGACTGGTTGGTTTTCGGAACTGATCGAGTGAGGTAGTAAGCAAATCTGCTTATCAGCTAGGCTTTCACCAACCTAGCGTCTGGTGGATTGCGTATCAAAACCGGTATCCAATCCCCAATCCCTCTGAAATGGCTCCTTGCCATTGCGGTGGTGCCAACTTGACATTGGTACCATGACTTGTCTCGTTGTAGATTTCATCAAATGTCATCAAAATTGAGGATGTTTTGTGAATATATGGTGTTTTAGTAAGAGTCGTGCTGGTGTGTGGGGACTTATTTTGGTTCCGCTATTTCTAATCCTCGCAGTTTCCAACGCGGTGCCAGCAAAGAAGACGAAGAGCGAGAAGGTGATCCAAATTCTAACCTTCCACGATCCTCAGTCGAAGGCCCTTTTCGATCTGGTGCGGGAGTTTGAACGGGCGACTGGAATAGTGGTTGAAATGAAGCAATTCCGTGGAGCGGAAATGTTGAGCAAAGAAAATCTTGAGGACTATTTGGGAGGATTTGACTTGGTAACCGTTGATGAACCTTACCTGTGCGGTATGGCCGATTACTTGCTGCCGTTGAAAGACTGGCCGAAACCAGTGTGGTTTCCCCAAATCAACTTGGAGACGAATTGGCATCCACAAGCAGTTAAAGGGTGTCAGGTTGGGAATGTCGCTTATGGAGTCCCCGTAAACCCAAATGTATATTTCTACGCATATCGAAAAGATTTGTTTAAAGACGAGGCAACGAAGTCCGCTTTCGAAAATGAGTATGGTTATGCTTTGGCACCCCCAAAAAGTGCTCAGGAGTATCATGACATAGCGGAGTTTTTTTACCGTCCACCCCGCCTCTTTGGATTCTCTCCGATTGAGGAAATGTCGGAGGCAATGACGATTGAGTTGATTTGGACTTTATCGCTTTTCGGCGAGCCTCTATTTGATGCCGAGCTAAGACCTGCATTTGACCCAGTCGTTGCCGAGGAAGCACTGAAATGGTACCGATCCCTTTTGGCATTTGCACCACCAAGAAGTGAGAGATGGCATTATGAAGAAAGAGCAGAACTTATGGGTGCTGGTTTGTTGGCACACGGTATGTTCTGGCCAGCTTTTCTATCAGCAACAATTGATCCGGAAGATTCTATGGTATCTGGTTCTATGGGTTATTCGCTGGGGCCCCTGGCCCCCGATGGGTCTCCCGTCAATTTGACAGGATTTTGGACCATTGGCATTCCCATCTTGAGCAAAAACCCCGAGTGGGCTGTTGAATTTGCGGCCTTTTGGTGCGAACGAAAAACGAATATTCGCATGATGAGAAGAGGGGGCGTTCCGAATCGAACCGATGTACTGAATGATGAACGCATGGAGAGTGCATTGCCTTGGGTAGATACTCACTCAGAGGCCCTGAAATTGGCATCCAGTCGACCTCAACATAAAGACTACCCCAAGATTTCACAGATAGCAGCGAGGATTTTTGCAGCATTTACGGAAGGGAAATTGAGTGCGAAAGAGGCAGCGAGTGAACTTATGCAGATTGGGTTAAAATCAGACTAGAAGTTATGAGAATATACCAGCCCTGCATTGTTGTTTGCCTGAGTCTTCTAAGCTTGAAGGGCGAAGTGCTGGATGTAGTTCTCTACGACAATCCCCCACTTATTACCTTAGAGGAGGGGCGAGAGCCCGCTGGGATTATTCCTGAATTGATGCGTTCTCTGGAACTGGGCCGCAGCGATTTGGAATTCAGGTTTAGAGAAGAGACTTTTCCCGAAGCGTTGAAGCTTCTTCGCAGCGGAGAGGTGGATATATTACCGGGAATTGCCTCGTCCTATGAGAGACAGCAAGTCATGAAGTTCTCAAAAACGTCCATCATGAGAAATCGAGCGGTTATTTTCCGTCGGGAAAACATTCCAGTTTTAGAGATGGAAGATTTAGACGGTAAAATCGTGGCTCTGTTACGGGATGACGTTCATGCAGCCGCTTTTCGCAATCTTGCCGAGATTTATGGAGTCTACTGTGAGGTGGTCGAGGTAGACGAATACCAGTCTGCAGTGAGATTACTCAGAGAGGGTGAGGTAGACCTGGCGGTAATCAATGAGGTCTTCGCGAGTCGAATTAAAGATGAGGACTCTCTGGTGTCCACGTTCATTAGCTTCAATCCAATCGAGATACGAATCGGTTATCGGGCAGATATGTCTCCCGAAATCATCAGGCGCATCGATGTAACTATTGAGCAACAGCATGATGATCCAGAATCTCCACTAAACCGAGCGGTTTTTCGTTATCTATCACCCGATACTACGATCCGCATACCCGTTCTGCTCTGGGTGATTTTAAGCCTTACTCTTTTCATAGCGGCTATCGTGGTTGGATTTAATCTTGTACTTAGGAAAATTGTAATGCAACGGACCAAAGAACTTGTTTTTGAACGGGATCGAGCGGCTGCTGCGGACCGGGCCAAAGCTCACTTTTTGGGCAATGTGAGTCACGAAATCAGAACGCCCCTGAATGGAATTCTCGGATTCTGTCAGCTTTTGGAATCAAGTTTGGACCTCAGCAAGGAGGACGGGGAGAGTGTCGAGGCGATCATTGAATCCGGGCATAGGTTGGAAGCCGTACTCAGTGCTATTTTACGTTATTCTTCACTAGTCAGCAATCCGCCAACAGCGGAGAACGAAGATCTGCCTCTGGATTCAATATTTTATGAGGTGGTCGAAATTCTGAGTGTGAAACACGTAAAAGGAAGAGATCGCATCCACATGGATATTGAAGGAATTAGTGGGCATTCGTATAAAACCGATCGGGATGCGTGGTATATCACCCTGGAGAGCCTCATCACCAACGCGCTAAAATACGGGAATGATTTACCGATCAATGTTTTTGCAACGGAGATTATCAGCGAGAAGAAGGACCAGGTTGTGATTCGAGTAGAAATCGAAGATCGGGGTCACGGAATCCCGAACGAAGCCTTAGAGAGGGTTTTTCTCCCCTTTGAGCAGGTGGACGTCTCTCTTTCCCGCCAGTATGAAGGAATTGGTTTAGGTCTTAGTCTTGTTAAATCAAATGTGGAAATACTGGGTGGAACCGTTCATCTAGAGTCTCCCGCAGAGGGAGGTCTTCGCGCCGTCGTTGAAGTCCCGATCAGCGTTTCGCATTCTGAGCCAACTCCTTGAATACCTGAGAAAAGGCGGTAATTCCGTTATGGAGAATGCCCAAGTGAAAACTTTCATCAGGAGCGTGCAAGTTGTCTTCCGGGGTGAATAACCCGACCATGATGGTATCCAAGCCTACAATATTTTTCAGGTCTGCGATGATAGGAACACTACCCCCCTCGCGTAGATAGAGAGGTCGTTTGCCAAAAGAATTTTCAACCGACTTTTCAATTAAGCGGAATCCGTCCCGGATTGCCTCGGTTTGATCAGGAGGTGTATTCGTGCGGCCTGGGGGGACGACCGAATAGGGGTCTCCATTTCCGTGTGTTTCGACAGCTAGTTTGATTCCTCTAGGGCAGCGTTGTTCCAAGGTTTGTATGAGAAGTTTTTCAATGCGATCTGCGTTTTGACCTGCGACCAGGCGGCAGGTGATTTTGGCGAAGGCTTTGCTTGGAATAACTGTCTTTTGACCTTTTCCCTGAAAGCCACCCCCAATACCGTTGATTTCCAGGGTTGGCCCGAAGCGAACAGCTTCGAGGGCTGAGTAGCCGGGTGCGGTGAAAAAATCATCAACAGCCAGAAACTTTGCATAGTCTTCCACAGTGGTAGGGAGGCGGGAAAGTTCTTCCCGTTCCCACGGTTCCGGAAGCGAAACTCCCTCGTAGAAACCGGGTAAATTGACCGAGCCATCTTCTTTGTGCAGTGTTGCGAGAAGCGTGGAGAGAGCCTGCAGGGGATTTCGGACCGCACCACCGTGAATTCCGGAATGGAGGTCCATCCGCGGGCCAGTCAGATTGACCTCCAGGGATACCAAACCGCGAAGTGCTGTTGTAATGACCAGTTGTTCCGGAGAAGGACTGCCGGTATCCGATAGGAGAACAAAATCAGCGTTGCTCAGACGATCTTTGTATTTTTCCAAAAAACCGCGAAAACTGGGACTGCCGATCTCTTCTTCCCCTTCAATAAAGTAGGTGATGTTCAAGGGGAGATCGGGGTCGTTCGATAGGGCCTTATTCAAGGCTGCCATGTGAACGATTTGGGGACCTTTATTATCGGCAGCACCTCGGCCATAAATACGATTCTCTTGAATACGGGCTTCGTAGGGTGGGCTTGTCCAGAGTGCCTCGGGGTCAGCGGGCTGAACGTCGTAGTGACCGTAGATCAGGATGTGCGGATCCTCGGGGGATGTCCGCCGTTCTGCGAGCAATATTGGGTGCAACGGCGTGGGAACCTCTTCAACGGAGAAGCCGAGCTTTTCTAGGCGGGTTGCCGCAAAGTTTATTGCTCCCCGCATACCCGCTTTTGCAGACGGGTCAGTGGAGACGCTGGCGTGTGAGATATATTCGCTCAAGAGTGTGACCGGATCCTTCATAGATGGAACGGTGAAACAGTCTGAGTGGGAAGGCAACGATGGGGGCGTGAAATCGAGTGATTTCTCTGGCGTCCACTATTCGTCGGCCAAGTCGAGTGAGCGCAGGCTCGCAGCCACCTTTTCGCGGTCTTCCGGATAGGTTATTCCAAACCAGTGGCTGTCTGTTTCAAGAACAGGGCATTGGAGTAAGCCGGCGGAAATCCAGCTGTCCACCACCGCCGGCAAATACCATTCTGATTTGGGTTCGATGATTCGTGTTCGTAGAAAGTGATCAAATGCCTGTTCTAAGAGAGGGAAAATCGCAGGCGTAAAACCCCAAAAATTCATGGAGACCGGTGTATCGGGAGATAGAATTTTGGGCTCACTACTGGGAGGGGTTCCCCGGATGATTTGATCTGCCCCGCGAAAGATCGCTTCGACCTCTTCAATCCGTTGCAGCAGGTGGCCTTCCACCGAGCAAATACCTCGATTAACAGAGCCGTGATCCGAGAGAGTATTTTCCAAGCGGTAGGCGACCATGGCTACTGCAGGTGATCCTCCATCTGTCTCCGAAAGCCATTTGCCGAGGGATAGAAAAGCCTCCCGACCATAGTAATCGTCGGCGTTGATGACCGCGAAGGGCTCCTTGATTTCGTTTCGGGCCGCTCTGACGGCATGAGCGGTTCCCCAGGGCTTTGATCGGCCTTCCGGAACACAGAACTCGGAGGGTAAATCGTCCAGTTCCTGAAATGCGTAGGACACATCAATAAAGTCTTTCATCCGAGAGCCGACTGCTTTTTGGAAGTCAGCCTCGATTTCGGGTCGAATGACAAAAACGACCTTACCGAATCCAGCGCGGGCCGCATCGGTTACCGCAAAGTCAAGCATGGTTTCACCGTTCGGTCCCATCGCATCGATCTGTTTGAGGCCGCCATACCGGCTGCCCATGCCGGCAGCAAGGACGAGTAGAGTGGGTTTCATCGGGCAAGTATGATGGCAGCGGCAAAGCTCACAACGCCGAACGGTGCCGCCTTTTAATACTGATAATTTGGGAAGTCGGATTCCACCAAACCACCGCGTGGTTCGAAGAAAATAGTCGTATAGATCCCGCCCCTAAGTTCTTCGTAACTAGGAGTTTTGTTATATCCGATTTCGGCTCCAAATGCCCATTGTTCAGTGAGGAAAATGCCCATTGTTCAGTGAGGAACATCAAACCTTTCAGGTTGGAGATGAGGATACCCGTACTGTCACTGGTGCCCTGATAGACTCTTCCATCCGGATCGAGGGGAAAGAACGGAGAGGCTTGCTGCTTGTTGGTTTGGCCACCGAAACCAATCTCTCCTTTTAGTAGGTAGTCATAACCTTCCTGGGTCATGAATTGTAGGTTGAGTAATCCTTGGGCGAGATACTCCGGACTGAAATAACCCCCTTGGCCATAGGTAAAGAAGCTAAGGTTTTTATTGTAGCTGTAGAAAGTGAAAGAGGGGCCAAAATTGATGTAGTGGAAATCATCTGGCTTCCACGTGCGACTCAAGGCAAGGTCCAGACGGATCTTTTCATTGTCGGCGACATTTTCCCCCGTCAGTTTGCCGACTTCCATGAAGCCGTATAGGTTCAGCCTGTCATTGATGGAGTGAAAAATAGAGAGGTGCATCCCCGTTTCTACAACCCGACCCCATTCAAGGGAGGAATAGGGGTCTCTCATACCGGTGTAGCTGAGAAGAGATTCCTTAACCGATTCACGGTAGATCTCGAGGTTCCAGGCTCCCGAATCGTACAGGCTTATGAATCCGATCCGGCCGACAAATTCACTATCAATCTCGCCGCCGAGCGGAGTCATTCCCACCTCAACATAAGGAGAGATCCAATCCTCCCTGTAATATCCAACCATCGGCTCGATCATGCCGTTATAGGAGGTCTTTGGCGTTTCAACATAGCCTGGTCTTACCGTATTCGGTTCCAAGCCGATGAGGGCGAAGTCGGGTAGATTTCCGGCATCCAGATTTACCAAGCCCAGCCTAACATCGAAGCGATTGATAGCGTCAGAAAAAACAGTGCCCGTTACAAATGGAGCATAGGATCCGTCGAGTTTACTGAGTCCGGGATCCCCATCTCTGGCGATGAATTCTGCGGAGATAGTCACTTTGGGTGAAGTGATGTTCTCGATCAGAGGTTGGTTTTCGTCCTCCACTCTCGGTGCGACTTGCTTAGCCTTCAGGTAGAGTCTGCGGTTATAATAACGATCACTTGTGTAGAGTGCGTAAATGTCTGCCAGGGGGCCCCCATACTCGTCGACCATACGTTGTATGCGATCCCAGTCATCAGCGCGGGAGAGGGCAGCGTAGAGGCCAACGGCTGATACCCTGTCGCGCTCCGTGCGGTAAAGGTCTTGAAACAGAGAAGCGGATTTTTCTAGATCTCCCTCGTGGTAGTAACTCCAAGCCTCAAGGAGTCTTTCCCCTCTGGTAAGAGTGCGGTATTGAGCGATGCGACCAAGATTTTCCAGAGTTTCGGAGTAGCGCTCAGCCTTGAAAGTGGAGATGGCTCTGGTCATGTAAATGTCTCCAAGAATGTTTTTCATTCCCGGATAAGCATTCAATTTCCACCGGGCGACCGCTTCGGCTTGCTGTAGGTAGCCTTCGTTATAGAGCGAAAGGGCCAGGCCGTAAGCGGCTTCGTTGAAGGTTTCATCCCAGCGCAGGGTTTGTTCAAACCATTCAATCGCCTTGGGGTAATTTTCGTCTGTGTAATAGGACCAGCCCAGAGCGCCGGCCATTCCTACGTCCTGATTTTCAATCACCCATGGTTCCAGTTCGGCGTATTGCTTGTCGGCAAGAAGTTGTCCGGGGTCCATCCCAACTTCAGCAACCTCTTCGTTAACTTCCAGTCCTGTCTGTGAATCACTAAAGACGATGGTTGGAGAGGAGGGTGATTGGATCGGCTCCGCGACGGGTTGAGGGGAGGGGAGAAGGATCTGGGTTGGGATTCCCTGTTGCCCGAGGGGTTGGTTGCGAGGTTGGGCTGTGGGAACGACGGTTTGCGGTCGGGTCCGCTCCGAGGGACGGGATTCCGGGAGAAAGTAGGAGGGGCCTTGTTGGCCGGTAGCTTGAGCTCCTTGATTTTGATTGGACGGTTGTTCCGTTACAAAAATTTCTTCCATTGAAGTGGGAAACAGGCCCTGCTCTTCAAAATCCTGTGCCACTACCATGAGTGGGATAAAAAAAATAAAACGAGTGCTGTTCCTCATGGACCGGATTGAGAATGGAAAGTTCATAGATTCAACTTGTTAAAATATTTACGGATTCATTACGGTCTAGGCAATGCCGAATACGTTCTGGATTCTTTTTCCGCCACGGTGCAAAGAAGACGGAGGCAAGCAGAATAGTAGGAGGCATAGTTTTCACCAGTGTTGCCCGAATCGGTGATTTGTCTGGGGGCGATGAGATGGTAGATTGCGATCATGCCGGGCAAAGCCGTATAATCTCCGGGACTATTGGTAACCAGGTTGATGATATCTGGAAGTTGATAGATGTTTTCATCATGAACGGCCCAATCGATGAAGGGCTGGTAGAGAGATTTTTGCGTGTCACCGCCCCAGTATAGATAAAGGGGAATCCGGACAGCGTTGTACCCATAGACGGGGTCAAATTCTTGGGGCAGGGAGGGGGGCTCTGTTTCAGAGACGAGTAGCCAGTCGGGTGGTAAGTTCCACTTCCCGAATTGTGCTTCGGATAGCAGCCTGGTTCCTGAAAGGTACAAATCGTTCCAAATGTGCGATGGATCGATCCTACGGATGTCTAGGAAGGCGGGAAATACCCAATAACTTAAATTCACTATCGTGCCTTCCGGCTTTATAAAACCGGTCCCCCCGGGTAACAGGAGCGGTCCGTAGCGGCTGTCAACGATCATCGTACGTCGAAGGGTGCGCACAATCGTTTTCGCATCTTCGATGTAGCGCTCATTCTTCCAAAGTTCACCGGCTCGTAGGAGGGCCCACGCGATTAAGATGTCGCCGTCAGTAGCGTTGTTTGGATCGCTGATGTGGTTTGAGGGGAGTGATGGATCCCACTTCCATGCAAATAGCCCATCTTCGCGGACCTGTAGATTTTTGCGCGTCCAACTCCAAAGAATTGAGAAGGTTGACAAGTCGCGATGGTCGGCTGCCAAAAGCATGCCATAGCCCTGACCCTCCGAGTGCGAGATCCCGCCGTTTGCATCGTCGATAACCCGGCCTTCCGGAGAGACAAAGCGTTCCTTGAATTCACTCCACATCTTTTTACCCTGGGCATTGCCGTGCAGCGTAAATCCTTGAAACCCCTTCTGCCCGGATGCGCTGTTTGCAATGATGAGTACGCAGAGCAGTGTTGCGTGCAAAACTGAAACCCGTGAAGACACCATGCAAAATCGTTCAGTGATTACTCTTTCCGGCGTTGAGCGACGGTATGGTCCATGTGTTTGAGGACAAAGAGAGTCATCAACACGAAGATTAGGAATACGACGGCGGCGAAGATATACCAGATGCGAAGGGAAACACCATATCCCAGGGGGATTGGAACAATCGTTTCCCGAAAAGAGACGTCTCCATAGCTTTGATCCGGAAGAAAGGCCCGCACACTGCTGGGAGTGTCATTCCATGAAAAAATATCTCCGTTAACTTGCGACCAGTAGGGCATACGAACCAACTGTCGTACCCGCTCAAGAAGGAGGTCGTCATTCCGAGCCGTCACGACCAGCACCCAGCGGTTTGCGGTTCCCGGGGAGGGGAAGCTGGTCATTACCGCCCGGGGCCCGATGGAAGTCCTTTGGGAATCCTCATCGGACCCTCCCCCTTCGATCATTTCCTCAGACGGTTCGCTTATTTCGATCTTTTTAAACTCGTTGCCTAATCCAGTAAAAAATCGCTCAATGGCAGTCGGCTTCCGTTCTTCAGCGGCAAAGTTGTTTTCTTCATTCCGTTTTGAACCCAGCTCTGAAAAACTGGTCTCTGGGATTCGTTCCCGAAGGGTCGTGGGGATTCTGGACTGACCTCCGATCACGATCAAATGACGATCCGGGTTTGCGTAGGTGAAGCTGATTTCAGAACCATAGAGGAACGTGTTCGAAATTTGAGAGAGCTTCGCGATCATCATCCATGCCGCGCAGACGGTTTCTTCGCGATTATCGGTGAGAAGAAAGCTGATTTCCGAGCCATCGGGCTGCCCGACAAAAGGATAGAGGGTCCTGCTTGTTAGGCGCAAATTGGGGAGGGGAGCCCCTCGGGGAACTTTAGGAATTTCTAAGGAAGAATCTGTGAAAATGAGTAGATCGTTGGCAGGTAAATTCCGAGGGCTGAGGGTGAACTCCGTTGCGGCTCCTGCATCTGTAGTCAGCTCAAGGAGATTTCGTCCCGGTAGGAAGTTCCCCATGGGTAAAGAGAAATTGAGATAGCGCCCCCCATACTCGGAAGCAGTGGTCTCTCCCCACGGTTTGCGAACGACCTCGGTCCCATTGAGCCGCACAATCATGGCATCACTGGACCGTCTCGAATTCTGACCTACAGAAAAATGAACGGATAAATTTACCGTAGCGGTCGGGCGTTGAAAGATATCTGCTGGGAAGAAAATCTGGATCCCGATTCCTCCGGTACGCACGGGGCGAATGGGAGCTCCCACTTGCTGGAGCTGGGCGAAGGTATAGGTCGTTCCGGGGTTGACCGGGGGTTGCCCAAAATAGGGTGGGGTCTCCGGGAAAAGGATTCTCCTGATAGAAAGGAATTGTGCTGCGGGTAAGTCCATGTTTACGAAGCCGAGAGCCAACACTGCCTCGTTGATTCCCTTTCGACTGGTGCCGGTTATGACGAGAACCGGTTCCTGCTCGTAACCCGGTAGTGGGATCATGCACATGCCACTCTCTCCAATTTCGCGCGCCATATTTTCTCCAATGAAGCCGGCGAGCTCGGCCGTTGTCCCAATCAGGACATTGAACTTACCGGGAACAAGCCGGGGTCCGTAGGTGATGAGCAGAGGTTTAAGATCGGTTCGCAGTCCAAGCCCCTGCACGATGGCAGCCCCGAGAGTAACCTGCTCCTGCGTGAGAAGATCGGAGCCTGGAAAGGTGAGATGGACGCGCACCGAGTCGACCGCCCGCCCTTTCAATACCGTGTTGAGGCTGGACATCAGAAAGGGATTGAATTCATCTTCCGCAAATTCCGGAAGGGGGGTATCGGGTGCTGGGGTCGGCGCTTGGGGAGTCTTCGCTTTCGGTGGCGTTGGAGCAGGTCCTTTCGGGCGATTGGGAGCTTTTGGAGTCGTGGGGGCTGGTTGCTGGGATGGAGCTTCTTTCAAAAATTCGGGAAGTGCCGGTTGAGCCTGTGAGTCGTCAGTTTCAGGCGGGCCTTGTTCTTCTCGGAGGCCTTGCAGGAGTTCATCAAGAGTGGATGATTGCGCGCAGAGCCCTGATGAAAATACCAGGAGCGAAAGAAAAACAGCAGAGAGCAACCGTGGGCTATCAATAATTTGTCTGCTTCTCATGCGTTTTCCGTGCGGGGAGCTTGGTTCCGTGAGCCGAAGTTGCCTAAAATGGATCCAAAGAGATGCCCGACGTGGGCGAGCGAATATTTAACACCGATCCCCATCAAGAAGAGGAAACTTCCAATTACACCCAATCGACATTCCCTGTTCCGTTGAAAGGCCATCCAACGGGTGCTGCTTCCAGTGACAAAACGCACCTTGTCTTTTCTCTCATTCAAGTCCTGATGATTGAATTCGGCACCGAGGGCCATCATTTCAGAATCTTCATCATAGCGAAGGATCCGCAGATTCATGTTGAATTTAAATTCTGCTTTCCGGGTCGGAGTCACGATACTAAGGAGCGCCGAGTCCACTTTTTGAATGTCCCGTTCATAGGCTGGTTTGACCAGCATTCGACAGCCACCGAGAGATATATCCACGATGCGGCACTCGTACTTTTCTTCACCGATGATCAGCTTGGCGTCCATATTTACAGGCATCCGGGGGGTGGATCGTCTTTGGCGCCGTTCCAATAGAGCTCCGATGGCAGCGAGGAGGATGACCGTGTTGAAAAATCCGAAGCCCATCGTGATCAGAGTTGCTGTATTTTGGTCGGGGTAGTTGAAGTAACGGATCGCACCGAAGCTTAAAGCCGTGACGTTTATCACGAAGAGAACGTAAAAGGGAAAGGCTAGAGGTGAGATGAAGGTCCTGTTCAGAAATTCGCCTTTTGGAGTTACCTTGAAGGCGGGAGCCCTCGGTCGGATCATCGTCTTGATGATTGCCGGGAGGCAGTAGACCGACTGAATCAGCTCATAGAGCTCGGAGACAAAGGATCTTCGCACTTTCCCGTAGAGATAACTGGAAACTGTCATGACGGCCACTAGGTGGGGAACGGCGTATGCGGTAAATGTCTGCCAATTGGCCGCGTAGATTTTTAGGCCGAAGACAAGGAAGGCGACGGGTGCCATCAAGAAGACGAGACGGGCGAAAGGGAAAAACCAGAACATGCAACTGTTTGCGTAGCACAGCCTCTGGGGCAGGGTTAAACCTCGCATGATCAACGGGCGTTTGAGGAGGAATATCTGCACCATTCCCGTAGCCCAGCGTATCCTCTGACCGATAAAGCCCCCCATCGTCTCTGGTTGTAGACCGGAAAGCATGGGTTCGGAGATGAAAGCACTGTTGTAGCCACGGCCGTGAAGGGAGAGCGCGGTTTCCGCATCCTCGGTAATAGTTTCCCCGGACATGCCGCCCTGTTCCTCTACCAAGGTACGCCGAAGGAGAGCACCCGATCCGCAGAAAAACGAAGAGTTCCAGTAGTCGAGCCCCTGTTGAACAACCCGGTAAAACATTTCGTTCTCACTGGGAGCTGAGTAAAAGGTGTTTAAATTCTTTTCAATGGGGTCCGGATTGATAAAGAAGTGCGGGGTTTGGACGAGGAATAGTTTCTCGTCTTGACTGAAGAGGCCGACCGTATTTTCGAGGAAATTTTCGGTGGGTACGTGGTCTGCATCGAGGATGAGAAGAAGGTCCCCTGTAGTCCTCTTCATTGCATCATTGATGTTCCCCGCTTTCGCGTGTTGGTTTCGCTCCCGGGTCATATATTGGACACCCAGTTTTTGGCAGAGACGAAAGAGGCTTTCCCTCCGTGTCAGGGCTTGCTCCCTTGCGGCATCATTTCCCGTGGTACATTTTTGGTCAGTGCCACCATCATCCAAAAGGTAGATCTTGCGCTTGTAAGCCGGGTAGCGCATTTGCAGCGCGGCCATCAGGGTAACTTCCAGGATTTCCTCGCTCTCATTATAAGAGGGAACCATGACGTCGATAGTCGGCAACAGATCTTCCGCCGGAAGTGGAACGGGTTTTCTTTCGAAAGGTCTGACATTTACCTGAATCCGTGAGATAAAAATCAATAAAAAGTTGGAACCTGTTGGGGTTCAGCGGCTAAAGTAGCCTTGGAAACAAAAAACCAAACACCCAACAGGTGAAACAATGAAGCGACTAAAACTCGAACGGGGCAAGGAAGAACTGATCAGCACCGGCGGCAACTATTTGTGCGGTCATATTCTGGGAGAAGGGTCTCGGAGGCATTTGCCCGAGAACTTCCAGTGCCGGCGTGAAGGTTCGAT